>JAEHJW020001104.1_pt1 | contig 26362 bp, 31 predicted proteins | sample 9271431 | NCBI WGS metagenome assembly JAEHJW02 | reverse complement strand
GCAACTGGAAAATGATTCACAACTGGAAGCCAGCGCTCCAGACGTTTCAAGTGATGTTCGGCGAAGACCGGGTGCCATTGAACCTGGTGTACTGAAACGGCGGATACACAGTTCATTTGACAGACCCTCAAATCTAGATTTAAAATATTGTTCTGCTTGATTTTTATTAAATGGTATCATCTGATATGGCAGAATTGATTCATTATTAGTCAAAACATCTGATTCCGAGACAACAGAATTCCAAAAAGATGTTCTTGTTGTAACAATAATTTTTGATCCTGACTCTTTAGCCATATTTACGATGTTAGTAAGAGCTTCTATTGGATCTATATTACCCTTGTTCCATAACACATACTCATCGAATCCATCGAATATTATTTTAAATATGCCTGCTTTCAGAGTAACATTTAAGAATTCTTTTTCGTGACCTTCTATCCATTCTATTTGACTACCATGGAACTTGAATGAATTAACAATTGTTTTCCATATTGACGATAAATCTGACATAGACAAGTCTAACCATTGACTAGATTGTATGTATATTGGGATAGAACCAAATTGGAACATTTTATAAGCCAAGTATGCCGTAGTAAAAGTTTTGCCTTGACCTGGCTCAGCAATCATTATTGCAACATCTCCACCTTCAGTCTCATCTCTTAGAAAATTTAACAATGGATTAGGGATTTTTTTTATAAATCCGGAAGGTGTTTCAAATCTTGGCTCTATATAGTTTTTGGGCTCATGAAATTGTTTACTATAAAAATCAACTCGGTCCTTTATAAATAACAACAAATATTCTTTAGTTGTTGATATTTCGGCAAAACCTTTTGGTATTAATGTTTTGAAATTTTTACTCTGGAATTTTTTATTTAATGAGTCAGCAAAAACAACATGTGTTTTGCTTTTTTCCCTCACTAATGATATTGCTTTTCCAACTGACTCAATAGTTGCATCTGCTAGAAAATAAAGTATATTGAATTCATATTCAAATGGAGGTACTTTATTCACTCCTTTATATAAAGCCCACTTTCCTTTGTCTGATTCAAATGGTTTTGGGTTTATAGTCGTAACTTTGCTAAAGCTTATTAGTTCAGCTACTTCATTAAACGTCAAACTCTCCATTTTCCCTCCCATTTTTTATATTATTAACTGTAAGATTAAAAGTAAACAATGCCAATCAATGGCTCTGGTATCAATGCAGCATAGTGTTTTCTACAAAAATCCGGTGAATTCCCCATCAACTTTGATATTTTGTACAGACTTTCACCCTTCATCGCCAACTGACTACCGAACGTATGCCGGAAATCCAGACACGCCCACGACTCCCCAACCTTCCCGTTCTCGTTCCGCAAATATCGTGACAGGTTATCCGGGTCCCACCGCTTACCTGATTGGGTCGAAAAGTACCATCCACCTTCTACCACCTTACAGGGATATTTTTCAAGGTATTTTCGTAAATTTGTGCTAACCGGTACCACGCGGTTGACCTTAGTCTTCGGCTCCCAGAATTCTTTGTTAACCGTCTTGGCCCGCACCCGGATCATGCCGTTACCACCCGCTGCAAAATCCACATCATCCACGGTAAGCCAGCACAATTCCTCCCGACGCAATCCGGCATAGATATACACCGCAACCATAACCTGCAGGTCTGGCAGATGCTCCAACGCCTTCAACTGCTTGTCAATCTCATCCAGTTTCAGGAACGATATCTCCGGTGCCCGCTCCCGGTAACGTTCTACCTTGGCCGCGGGGTTACGATCTCCGGGAAGGATCAGGCCGTTCTGCTGCATCGACCAGTTGAACAGGCGTGTCAGTATCTCCCGGAACCGGTTGGCGGTCTTGGCCCGCAAACCCTTCCTGCGTACCTGGGTGGCGATGAACGCGGAGATATCCGCCGTGGTGATCTGCTCGAAGTAGTTGGCCTCAATCCGGTCAATGTCTCCCCGGACCTTGCACTTCTTCGCCTTGGCGCTGATCTTCTGGTTCTTGATCTGCAATGCGGGACAAACAGGACCGAACGCCTCCCGAAGATAGTAGAGGTCGCGGACAACGCTGCGCTCGGTCTTCACCGTCTGCATGTATTTTATGTACGCGGAGAGTGCGTCAGGGATAGGGGTCTTGGTGGGGAACGGGACGGCATCGCCCCGGTAGAGGGAGGACTCCAGTTGACGGAGTTTCTCTTTGGCGATCTGGAGCGACTCGGTTTCCAGTGACAACCGTTTCGTCTTGCCGCCCTTTCGGTACTGCGCGTAGTAGACGTTCTTTCTTTTGATGAGACTTGCCATGGTTTACTTCCTCCGTGGCAGGTCCGCTTTTTTGTGTACATTTTTGTGTACAGCGGCAAATAAAAAGGGACCTGCAAGTTATGCAAGTCCCTAGAATTATTTGGTTGCGGGGACAGGATTTGAACCTGTGACCTTCGGGTTATGAGAGGACTTCACTACCTAGCCTGACTCACCACACCTCATATTATCAATAGGTTACAACATCACCTCACCATAGCTAAACACTAAATTCCGATAAAAGTCCCGACACTTTTCACGACAGTTTAGCTATGGTATTCATCCAGTATTGATGCAGCATGAGCCAGCTTATTGGGTGCCATATGAGCATATCTCATGGTTGTCTGGATGTCTGCATGACCAAGCCACTCCTTGATTGTTACAAGATCCACCCCTTTGAAAAGCAGTCTACTCGCGCAGGTATGCCGTAAAGCATGTAGTACAAATTCTCTATCATTCTGTAACTCCATCTGTTTACGCACCCATTGCCATGCGGTAACAGCCATATCATTCTTCAATTGAAAAGGCTTCTTGCCATCAATATGCTTCCGAGCTTCCATGATAGCCCTTACCCTTTTGGTCATGGGTATTGACCTCGCCTTTCCTCCCTTGCTTACCCAGATTGTAATCAGGTTATTGTCGAAACTGACATCCTCATATTTGAGCTTCAACATCTCTCCAAGGCGCATGCCCGTATCGACCAAACAGACGACCAAATCAGCCATATGAATATAGAATTGCCGTCTACTTGTATGGACTGTCTCCCTGAACAATGCACAGACTATATCCTCCTCTTCTGTGGAAATTACCCTTATCCTCCCCTTGGGAACTTTGGCAAGCTTGATATAATCCCACTCAAGCTTTTTGTACTTCAGCATGGTCTTCAACACTTCAAGGGTCCTATTCACCGTTGCAGGCTTGTTACCCCTCCCCTGTAACTTGAGCATCAGTTTACGTACTATATCCTGATTAACATCACCAATCGGCATATCTCCGATAAGCTCAACAATCCTGTGCCCTCTTGCCAATGAATTAACCGAATCCTTGTTGTATCTCCAGCGGACATCATATAGCTCTTGAACCACATCCGAGAGTAGTAGTCTTGCGGCTTTCTCCTGAGGAGTCGCCTTTGCATCATCAATAATTTTCTGTTTCTCCAAAGCCTCTGCGTGTTTCGCTTCACGCTTGGTATACTTGCCGGTGCTCTTATTTACCCTTACTCCATTCAGCATGAAGTCCATGTAGAAAACGCCCTTAGAACCTCTTCTATATACGGCCATGACATACTCCTTTCCAGATTGCAAAAACAAAAAAAGAGGCTCTTGGCCTCTTTCATGTCTGCTCATATGTTGTTGGGTTGTTGGATGTTTATTGCTGATTGGTTACTTCGGGATTACGTGCTGGTGGGCATCAAGCATTTCTGCTGCATCTATCAGCTTGTGAAGTGGAAGATGTGACACTCTATGCGCTTTCGGGATGAGGGAATATCCTAACCACCCATATATGCTTTCCGGTTCAACTCCTGCCTCTACCAACCTCTGAACACATGTCTTCCTGAGAGAATAGAGAACCAATCTCCCGGCATCTTCTATCCCGAGCTGTTCTCTTACCCATGACCATGCCATGCGTATCTGCATGTCATTAAGGTTGAATGATTTATCTTGCCCTGCTTCCTGCCTTCTCTTCAGGATTGCCACTACCCTTCTTGTCATGGGAACACGTCTTGGGCTGCTCTTGGTCACTCGGACGGTAATGAATCTTTTCTTAAAGCTGATATCCTCGTTCCTCAGTTCTAAAGCCTCGCCTAATCGCATACCGGTATCAGCCAGTACCTCCACAAGATCGGCAACATCAGGGAAGCAACTCTTTACCTCCCCTTGCTCTGTAATTCGCAGAAGATCTACTATCTTGGCCTCCTCATCCCTGGTTATGATTCTGGTTTCCTTCAGGATATGGTTCTTGATCCTATTCATGCTTTTCTCCTGTTCTGGACACAAAAAAAGAGCCGTATAGGCTCCCGTCCTGTTCCTGATATGTAGTTAAGTAGATGGAAATGATTTCTGATTACTGCGTTACTGGTAGGTTTGTATTACGGAGATATTTTGGAGCGGTAATACGGATTATCTACTTTTGTGACCCGTAGTTTCGACGGGTTTAATCAAAATCAGCAACTTACAAGACCACATTACATATTGGACATACTTCAAGACGATATACATCTCGTTCAGGAATAATTGTCATTCCTCTTGGGCTAGAAGTCAAAAGTAACGAATCGTTACCTTTGAATACTTTCTCACACTTACAATGATCTTCAATTGCTTTTCTTGAGTTTGCATACCCCAAAATCTCAGCAACATCCTTAGCTACAAACCAAGGTCATTATCTGTTTGTTACAGCAATCCACAATCTGCAAATGATGTATAGGTCTCTCCTACGATGACATGATCCAGCACCTTGATTCCCAACAGGTCACCGGCTTCCTTGAGCCGTCTTGTTATCTCGGTATCTTCTCTTGAGGGGCTTGGATCTCCGGTAGGATGATTGTGGATCAGGATAATTGCTGCTGCACTGGAAAGTAGTGCTACCTTGAAGACCTCTCTGGGATGAACTATGCTCTGGTTCAGACTGCCTACTGATACCTGGTCAATGCAGACAATTCGGTTCTTGCCGTCCAGGTGGAGAGTCAGGAAGTATTCCTTTGTTTCACGCCTGAGAAACTGGAAGGTATCGAAGATCTGCTTGGGCGAGGTGTAACGCGTATTGGGTTTCAGGTAGTTGGTGACATCTTCCTTGATCGTTAGGGTCTCATAGACAGCCTTGATCTGCTTGAACCGGATGGTTCTGGGCTTCTTGGTTACTTCCTCATGTTCGAATAGGTTATTGATGGTCATGGTAGTACTCCTTTCTGATAGCGGTTGGTTGTCATACGGATTCGGGACGTACTTGGGCCTTGGATGGTTGATTTTCCTCCTTCTGGTTGGGATATAATGAATCTGGGGGTGGAACCATGAGACTGCTGAGGAACAAGGTGTGGAACTGGTGGGATGTTTCGTTGCTGAAGTGGAGTTGCCTGTTTTTTGGGGTGGCGATAGGTTCTTATCTGGCTGATGTGGTGAGACCGTATTGGTGGGTGTTTCTGCTGTTGGCGATTGTCTTTGCCATAAGACCGGCGATCAGTTACTTCAAGGACTAATCCGGCATTACTCTCCTTTCATGTTGTAGTGGACTACGTAATTTGATTGTGCTAAGAATGCTTCTCTTCTGGGAGGTATACTGCATGTCGTTGCTTGTAGATGATCTATCTTCTGCGCTGAAGGAACTTCAGGAAACTGCCCTCATCATGACCAGCGGCAAACTACCTACTGCCAGTGAGATGGAACGGTTCCATAAAGCTATCGAGTGGTCCAAGAGAGTTCTGGACCGAATAGAGAGGGAATCATGACGAAATCGGACTTGATAAATCTGGTTGCCACAAAGAAAGGGTTGACCCTGAATGAAGCTGACATGGTGGTTGATACCATCTTTGATTCCATGGCTGATACCCTGGTTGCCGGTAACAGGATAGAGATACGGGGTTTCGGCAGCTTCGAGGTCAAGGAGTATGAGGGATATACGGGCAGGAATCCCAAGACAGGTGAGCTTGTAGTCGTAAATCCCAAGAAGCAACCATTCTTCAAGGCAGGTAAGGATATGAAGGAGCGGGTCAACGGGAGTAGTGGTAAGTAGTCTGTTTCAGATAAAGATTTATGCGAAACTGATCCACCCCTTCAGGTGCAATATGAGGAACTGTTGTAATTTCTTGTACTAAATTGCAATAGTTATCCACTTTTCTGCTACAAGAAATATTTGTTATCCCAACTACCTTTCAAAATAATATTTCAATTACCCATATTTACTATTGACACATCATTTCAACCACTTACCTGCACTGCCCATTCCGTATGCAAGATGCTGAAGTACCCAATATTACGCTGATGCCTTCAGAGTTATCCACAGATGCAGGACACTTTTCAACAGGTGTCGTGGATAACCTGTAACCTCAGCTACACATGCTTCTCGGATTGATATCTCACCTCCTCTTTTTCCCTTTTCGCAACGATTCTGATAAGCCCCTTTCCACACTTGATACAGGTATCATCGGGAGGGTAATAATCCTCGTAAACCTCCCGACATCTGTTACATCTGAATAGTGCCATCTGGTTGCCCTCCTTAGATTAGGTAGTCCTGTAATCTGGTTACGATATCCTCCGGTTCCATCTCTTCCCAGCCTTTGCCTAAGATTTCAGCAATGTCATTTTCGTAGTGAAGGAATACCGTGTTGACCGGATCAGGTTCATCCGGCATGTAGGCATCCAGCCCCAGATACCCAAGAGCATTGTTGCTGGTCAAGACATAGAGACATACGGACTGCTGGAAGATCTGGATACGATCACTGGTACCGGCTGATAGGTGATAACTTCTACCCTGGTGTTCGAGGACAAGTCCCCTGTTGTGGAGTCTGAGTTGGGATGCCTCCTGGAAGGTCATGGTTCTGATAGTTAGAGTTATACGGGTCATTGTCTCCTCCATTAATTATTTGAAGTGACATGGCTATATTTGCCGATGTCCCTCCCTGTTGGTGATATGCTGTTATCGATAGGTGGTTCCGAAAGGCAGGGTGAATAGATGAAGCTGTTTAGGAAGGTAGTCTGGTCACCGTTTGCCCTCACCTGTTTGAAGTGGAGTGCTCTCCTTTTCGGTATGATCGTAGGAGCATACGTCTCAGGCTTTGTGAAAAGGCATGTGGTGTTGCTACTGATTATTGCTCTGCTACTGATTATCAAACCCCTGATGACTTATTTCGGAGACAAGGACACATTCAAAGGTAGCTAGCCCATCTTCCAGAACTCCTTTCAGATTAAGGTTATTCCCCTCTCAACTAAGGATTGATACCTATACCTACCCCGAGACGAGAAAAGGGCTTGTAGGTCAAATTTGGAGGCCAGATGTTTGGTTAATGAGAATTGTGAATTGCTTATTTGAATTACGAGGTGGGTACTGCAGATGATGGGAGATTGCGGTGGGGGTTATTCTGATGCTTCGCTCTCTTCACCTCCTTTCCGATAGAGGATATAGTCTGCCGCCTTTTGGGCCTGAGCTGCTGCTGTGACCAGCATCTTCTTGTCATTCTTCAGTTCAGACAACCATCCCGAGATATAAGCAGCACTGTTCTCCAGGGTCTTCTGTTCGATACCGGAAGATGCACAGAGGAATGCAGCTCCCATCTCGGCTACCAGTTCTTCTTTGGAATATTCATGTGATCCGAAGTATGAAGGTTCCTGGACAGACTTCCTCCCTACCCTTGAGACATGTCCGGTGCTGTGGGTCAGTTCATGGAACAGGGTTGAGTAGAATTCCTCGCTGGAGATGAACTGTTCCGGAGTGGGCATCTTGATGCTGTCTCCCAGGGGAGAATAGGAAGCACTCTTGCCACCGTAACTGATTACAGGTCTGTTGGGCATGTAGGTAACGATCTCTTCTGCCCTCTCTACCGGACTGAAGATATGGATCTCCTCTTCCGGATCAGGAACCTTAATCCCTTCGCACTGCTCGACATTGAAGACGCTGTAATACCTGAGTAACGGAATCTTGCCCGATGCATCAGCTTCGGGATCATTGCTATCCTTCCTATCTATCCACTTCCAGAAGATAACTGGAGTAGCCTTCTCCCCTTGCCTGACATGCCCTCCCTTCTCGGTAGCCTGCCTGTAGGTCATCCAGTACGGCGAGTTGTACTCCATTGCACTCAAGAGGAATAAATTGATTCCGTGGTACTCCCTCTTGCTAACCAGGTTACAAGGCATACCACTTACCCCTTTCCAGGGTTTTCTCCAAGGCACAGTTCCCTTCTCCAGAAGCTCCAGAATCCTGTTGTTGACCATTCCATAGACGTTTGACATGACATCCTCCTTTGGGTTGCGCAGACAAAAAAAGACGCACGATCCGGTTAAGGACACATGCGTCTTCTGATATCTGCTGGTTAGAGTTGTACTGCTGATTACGTTGCTAGAAGTTCACCTCCTTTCAAAATATGAGTTCTTGACGCACTACGACTACTTTCACATTGAAGTAGATGAGTACAACCTGCTGACATATTATTTTGGGTACCCGGGGTTCCGGATTTCAAGGTTTTCTTATTGATATTCTGTATATAGGGGTCGGACTAACTTAACATTTTGGAAGCTGAGGGGGTATTTTATCATATTGGGTATATTATGAATTCTTGAGGTGAAAGAGCATGCTAATTCTACATGCTCTTCCATTCCTACCTTATGCTGCCATATCAAGTTCAGCTATGATTGCGGTGTATCTTTTTAACACTTTCCAAATGCAAGTAGATCCAACATCATATCTACGAGCGAGTTCTGATTGTTTCCATTTTCCTGTCTGATATAACCTGCATATTTCAATCCTCTGATCATAGCTTAACTTGTAGTGTGGAATAAGACCTATATCTCCTGCATGTTGCAGATTTTCAAGACATGTTACCCATTCAAGGTTTTCAATTCGGTTATCCATCTTATCACCATTCTTGTGGTTAACCTGAGGTCTATTCTTCGGATTTGGGATAAATGCTTCAGCAATAAGTCTATGAAGATAATGCCAGGTTCTTTTTTTGTTTTTTCGCAATCCTACTTGTATATAAAGACATTTCTTTCTATCAAGTTTTAACCATTTACCTTTAATCCCATTTCTGGGGTATCTCCATACTCTTCTATGCGATGTTATTGCATACAATCCCTCGTATCCTTTTATATCTTTAACTTTTTCTCCTAAATATAAATCCATTTTTCACCTCTTGTATTAACATATATTTTGTATGTTAATAACAACAAAGGTGTCAAAGATAGGTAATTTTGGAATCAACTTAAGCTAACATCTTACAAATATTTATTATTGCTGATTTGAGACAAAAAAAGAGACATAGAAATAATCCATGTCTATAGTTAAAAGAATTGAGTTTTTTTTGATTTAATACTAACCAGACTAACATTTTGATATTTTCAGACAGGCATTATTCGTTGAATATGCTTCAAGACTGCTACTCAATTATTCTCAAAATCATCAGAGTTTTACTCGGGTTGTGGTTATTATCAGGTAAGAGTTGTGAAGTTTACAACCTGCATAGTGGCTATTTCATATAAAGTCCTCAAAATCAAACACCATGAGGCACATGTCGCGATGACATTTATTGGTGTGACGGCTGCTGTACCGTCAGTGAATATAAATTAGCAGCATCTCCAGATCGTTGAAGTGTCCTAGAGGCAAGTCCTGCGGGAGATAATGGAGTTCAACTGACAGTTTAGCCACGAGTTCAGTTGACATGCGGTAAAGCTAGACCTGGGCGCATTTTCCATTATCTAAAAAGTGGTGTATCCAACACACTGAACCTGTTACGTCCTTTATTTATTTTTTTGAGATGAAGGATGTACAGGGGGTAGTGTATCCTCTGAAGTTATGTAACTTATCTGAATTTTGGTTAGCTTATAAGGAGGTAATATGATCTGTATTATTTTATTATTAATTGATTTTTGTTTTTTATTTTATTATATGTAACCTTGATAACTGATATGTATTATAGTTATCATGTTATTTTGTTATGTTTACTTTTGTTATATGTGTATTAGTTATAAGTTAGCGTGTTTGTCATTAACTGGTTATTATCTTAACTTTCATTGTACCAGACAGTATAGTAGGTTATCAACATATCAACATTATATTAGTCTGACAGTTATTTCGTCTATCATAATAGCATTAACTATCAGCATGATATGTTCATAGTAAATTTTACAACAGAATCAGGTTTACTTCTCATCTCAGTACAATATCAATTTAGGTAGAATTAAAATAAATAACATATCATGTATTTGCAATATTAAGATATATTCTAGTGTTGCGAGATATTGCTTTAACAATTTTTGTATATCATTTATACTTTTTATTAATCAAATATATTTTCGGTACCAATATTTGTAAGAAGCTCAAACTTTGATTCAAACTCCTCATCACATTTGCTAGATTTACTAGCACTTGCCATTGATTTATTACCCATTCTTTTTTGAATATAGTTTTCTAGTTTTGCTATAAAATCTTGTTCGTCATTTTTATCGATAATATTATTAGTTTCAATGTACGTAACATACAAGTTATCAACATACGCATCAACATGAGGAATAAGTTTTACCCTTTCATCTGAACTTAGATCACTTTTAGCCTTTCTCAGCAGTGCGTTATCATACACTACATCACTATTTTGTTTTTTACTACAAACAGTTTTATAATCATTAGTTACTGACAGTACATCCTTGTGTATTATTTTACTAGTACCGTATCTTCTATCATATACATGCTTTTGTATCCTTTGATGTATATCAGATTCATGCTTGCCAACATAATAAGGTCTAAATTCATGTACCTTGAACGGTTTCATATCAACGAAAGAAAATCCTAAGATATAAACGCCTTTTTTATTAAGATTATTTGGATTTCTCAGATAATCTTGATAACATTCCAACTTGCTAAATTGCAGAGTGATTTTTTCCATTTCTTCCTCCATTTAATTAATTGCATTCTCGCGAATCTCATATATTTTTTTTAGCAAAACTTATCTTAACAGCGAAATAAATATTATCAACATACTAATCATTAAATCCACAGCTTATTTTCGTACAAGACAAATGGACTAACTAGCCGTACTGCTTGGGATAACAATTCCAAACCATTCAATGTAGATTTTTTTAGCAGGCAAAGGATCGCTTATGCGAACCATCAGACCAGTTTTGTTCCTCTTATACCGTCCCCCAGGAGCCCTCAATATTCCATTGCAAGAAGGGCAAGGATTCCCGATTGAAATGCCAGTAGCATAAAACTCACAGATATCTTCCGACATTTCAACTATTCCACTAATGCCGCAACTTTCACATATAAAAGGAAGTTGTGAACATAAAAAAAGGTGTCCTGCTACCTGAACATCTCCTGTCCATGTTACAGGCTCCTGTATTTCTGTAACCGTGCGATCTCCAACGCGATCCATTAACCCTTCGCTGTTTCTTATATACTTGCCGCTACTACCTTCAAGTGGTAAAAGTTTACCATTACAAAATGGGCATGTGCGTTCGATTACAATACTACCAGAATCGATGAACTCAATATATTCCTTCGCTGCGACAACTCCCCTTAAATCACATTCATTGCATACAAAACTAAGATATGTATTCTGCGGACATTCCTTCGTCATGAAACTACCCCCCTCATCAGATATCTTGATACATTTCCAACTAGACAGGCTTGATGAGATCTGGCCCATCCTTACTTGAAATATTGACCAAGTGTGCGACAGGATACGTCTCCATCCAGCCTGAGGGGTAAGGCTGCAAGAGGGGCGTAAGGTCTTCAGGAGAAGTAACGGAAGGATCAAGCCAGGTATCATATGCTGAGGGATGTAGGATTACCGGCATCCTGTTATGGATAGGTTCGAGGAGTTCATTATTGCTGGTGGTGATGATGGTGAAGGATTCTATAAGCTCACCTTCTGGAGATTTCCAATGATCCCAGAGACCAGCGAACAGCATCGGGTCATTACCCTTCAGCTTGACAAAGTACGGAATTTTCTGCTTCTCAATATGCTGCCATTCGTAGAAGCCATTTACAGGGACCAGACATCTCCTATGCTTCAGTGCTGTACGGAAAGATGGTTTCTCCTGTACCGTTTCAGCTCTGGCATTTATCATCTTGGACCCGATAGAAGGGTCTTTAGCCCAGGATGGTATAAGACCCCACTTTAGGTGATCAAGATGCCTTTGGTTATCTATGGTCCTGATGACAGGAACTTGCTGGGTGGGGGCGATATTGTAGCGAGGCTCTAGTGGTTGGATATCATGCAAGTGTAGGGACTTGAGGAGATCAGCGGTTAGTTCGATTAAGACCATTCTCCCGCACATGGGGCACCAACATTTTCAATGTAGAAGCGTAATTCTGGAACAAATTCAAGAGCGGACTATCAGGTGGTCATTATCTCTAAACAATTAGAAGATAGTTCAATAGGTGAATTTTACCTACATGGAAACACCTACAGCTACAACGCCATAATTCTATAGATTAAATCGTAAAAACATCTGGCAAATCACGACATTCACGTAAGTGATCATAAGCAGCATTATCAATTTTAAGAAAATTTCTTTTAAAACCATTTCTAACCTTGAACATATCTAAACCTCTTTCAATGTTTACAATAACAACCTGAGCTTCAATATGTCTTGCATGAAATATAGAACTATCGTCGTATTTCATTACTAAACTAATTGGTAAATTATATTTATTACGCAGTGGCACTATCAGATCATTATGTAATTTATTTTTTATATTATCACGTGTAACAGAACAATTTGATGTTGTAGCAGTATATATTTTTATATCACCAGTGGGAGAAAAATGTCCATTATTAATCCATTTGCCTATAACATACTCTAAACCAACCCTAAATTGAGTAGTATTTTTTCCAGAACCAATTTGTTTATCGTAAATCCTTAACCATTTTGCAAATTTAACAATCCTATTAAATATGTCATCAACACTAGACAACGGTATAGTATCGATTGGTGGAAAATTATCTGCAAACTTATATCTTTCTGATTCAAAAGAAGAATTGACATAATCTGAAATTTCAATAATTTTATTCTGTGGATAATGCTTTGCGATAAAGCATTTACCAGTAATTAAAGCATCAGCATCACATGACAAAACAACAGCTTCACAATCAGATCCGCAGCTAGCTGAGACATACGATTTAAATAAGACTTCATTACATTTTACAATCCTCTTTCGCTTGTTTTTTAGTAATTCTTGCATCCATATTTGTAATTTTTGGCCAAAACTTGTTGGTAGCGAACTGATATTCCGAATGATATCTTGTTCAATTTTACCAGTTGGATCAGTCAGCAATAACCCATTTGTATTAATACCCCTAAATAATATTTCAGCATTTATTTTATGTTCATTATCAATAAATATTGCAGGATCAAACGTATCAGGTGCAATAACAGCGAACATTAGCATGATAACAGCTCCTTTTCATATCAATTCACGTAGACGTTCTGGGAAAAAGCCCCCAGGCCAATCGTCTAAAAAATCACCATTGGAGTCTATTATAAGCTGTTGAGCTTTAGCACCACTTTTATGCCTCGATACATAAACTACAGATATATCATTATGCGACATAACACCATCTCGTATTAGCTTTTGTAGCCTAAGTATTAAATGCTCACTATGTGTTTCGATAATAAATTGGTTTTGTCTTGGTTCCTTGATAGCTTCTGCTAATAAGTCACCAAGATCTGCTTGCAACTTTGGATGTATGTGCACTTCCGGCTGTTCAATTGAAAGTATTTTATCTGTTGATGCCAAACTTTGAACAATAAAAGGCAGAATTTGACTTATTCCAAAACCCACATCTGACAACCCAACTTCAACTGCTTTAGTTCTACGCGTATCTTGCAACCTAACTTCAAATAAATCTTTTACTCTAGGACCTAAATGCTGAATCTTTAGCCTGTAACCGATTCCTAATTTATCAAGCCATGTATTTGCATCGTCTACCAGTTCTGGATTTCTAAATAAATAATCAGGAAGCAGCTCTCCTTTGTAACCTACATCCTGAGGACTAGTTCCTGTAAATATATACCAACGCTCTGGAGGTCGCCTAAACGGTCCGAGTGGGAATAGCATTTCTAGAGCCTGCTCTAGGATACGACCAGCAAAAACTGATAAGCGTCCAGAATCAAGTGTAAAGTCATTAGAAATACGTGCAGTACTACGTGAGAACGCTTCTTCTGGTACAGGATATTCACTATCCCGAGTAACACCATATGGGACAAACCCATCAATACCTATTATTGTATTAGCTTCAATAGTTATCATCCGTTGAATATATTCGTCCAGTGTAAATTGCTTTCTATAGAACTTAATTGCGTCATCTATTATGCTTTTATATACATCTCTATATTCTACATTTGTCATTTCGTCTTCGAATAAATAGTTCTGATCAAGCCCTTCACGCTTTTTTATTCTGAGCAAATAATCAACAATGTCATTCTTTTTTGCTAATGCTTTTTCATATAATTGGCTCCATATTTTAGATTCTTTATTTACCCATGAACATTTCATGAATTTAAAATTTGAATGTAACGCTCTTCTATCCCTTCTATACAACATAAATAATTCTCTACGAGCTCTTTTAGCAATTTTTTGAATTGGCTCAAAAACTACTAAACAATCTTGATTATCGCCTGCGAAAATTGATATACGTTTCAGTACAACTTCTTCATCTATAGATGGCCTAGAAAACACCAACTCTATACTTATCTCTTTATTATATTTGAATATGTCGTATGTATTGAATAAAGCACTATTGATTTTATATTTATCAATTCCTACTTTTATGCTGAGGTCTTTTTTTAAATTATGATCGAACAATAACTCTTGAAAGCTACCTAGATCTACTATACCATGGTCTGCTCTCGGCATTAATACTGCCCCAGCTTCCCTGCTTTCTCTTGTTTGTTTTAGCAAGTTAAGCGATTGTAGTATTGTACTTTTACCAGAGCTATTTTCACCAAATATCAATGTAATTGGTGCAAGCTTTATTTTTGTTCTTTTGCCAAATGCTTTAAAATTTTCAATTTCAATAGTGCTTATCATTGTATCACCTTTAAGAATTTGTAGATAATTCAACACATTTAAATAAGATTAGTTCTTTAAATCTACATCCCACAACTTCTTACTATTCTTCATTATCAACCGCTTGAATCCCATTTCCCTAAGATCAGTTACAACACTCTTGCTCTTAACCATCTGCCTAGCGAACTCGTAGCTCATCCCATCCCAGAAGATAACCAACGTCTTTCCATCCTCTCCAGCAAGATCAAGGGTAGCCAAATATCCCTTCTTACGCATCGACCTTTCAAAGGAGTCCAGGAAGATCATCCTACTCTTCAAACTCTTGCCCTGCCCTACTGGCCCACCAGTAACCTCGACCGCAAGAGGCTTGTTGGTCTGGGTATGCACGTAGAAGGCAAGAGGGAATACAGCTAGTGCGATTACCAGAAACTTCCAGTTCACCTTGTACCAAGGTCTTCGGGCAGATATTATTTTGAACATAGATTACGAAAATTATTTATTCCACCACGTCATATATACCAACATATTCGCGTCATCTGGATGAGTTTTACCACCAAGACTCGGATGGTAATGACCATCACGTTTTTGATCATGATACTTTTTATAAAGCAACGTATTTTTGCCATTTTTTGTACACATTTTAAACAAGTATTCTTCAAGTTCTAATGCTTCTGCGGCAGTTAACGGTGATGCTATAGTAACAAAATGCTCAAAACCTATTTTATCATATGAATCACCCTTTTTTGTCGCATCCCAACATGTCAGTCCTATAAGATACTGATCGAGCAATTTTGAATTAACGATAGTTTTAACAGTATTAAGATATTTTTCTTTATGGTTTGATTTCATAAACGTTCCTTTTGTTGAATAATATTTTATTAGTACAGTTTTGACGACAGCATGGAATTCAATTAGTTATTACTATTCTTTCTAGCTTCTCTTGCCTTAGCGAGGACATCTGTTAAGCCTCTATCAATTGCCATCTGCCTTCTGGATTCAGAATAGCTCTTTGCAGCAAGACTCTGGGAACTCGGGATACCGAACTGCTTCCTATACTGCCCAGGCTTGAGGTCGTGAGCCTGCTTGATATGACGAGTAAGGGTCTTGAACCCTCCCATACCACATACCATACATATGACTTCATTCTTCTTGAATGCCTGCCTGACGGTTAAGACAGGCTTGAGTACTTCGGTAGGGGCAACAGGTACACCGCCCGCAAGGGACAGGAGAAAAGCATGTACCTTGTGAAGCTCTTCCATGAGCTGGTCTGTTGTCATCGGGGTTGAGGAAGCATGTGATTGTACGATTTCTGCGGTTAGTTCCATTAGTTTGGACATGTCAGCCCTTCCTTATTCGAAATTATTTCCTATTGGTCCTATACGCATTCACAACCCTTATGGTAGCTTGCAAACGCCTGTACTCATCTGACTCCATAGCAACTAAGCCCAACTTCCCTAATTTGTCACGATGGATTCCCCAGCCAAACTCCTTAACCAGTGCAGCACGCTTGATATTATATGATTCTAGCTTCAGATCCGTCCTACCCCTACGGACCACATGTAGCTCGTGAAAGAATTCCTGCTCAGTGAAAACGTAAGGTTGTTCATGGAGGATTTCATATCCGATTCTGGCTATAGTTTTCCTCTTACCTAGTGGTGGTGCTGATGACTTGGAAACAAAGCAATCTTCTGCCACTAAGATCAATTCTTCAGCATTCGCCATATATTCACGCCTTCCTCATCTTCTGAATCTCGTCTAGGATCTCAGCCTTGGTTATTATGCCCTTCTTCTCCAGGACGGTCATCAACGCCATCATTTCGAAGGCGTGACTGATCACAACACTTTCAAGCGTTACGGTTTCTTCTTGTCCAAGCATCTCTGCCATACCATTCTCCAGCGTATCAATTTATATTGCTTTTTTCTTTTCTACTCCATTGACAACCACAACGAGAGCAGAGCCATATTGGGCAGTCATTAACATCATACGTGGCGTACCAAACCTGACTTTTCGCAGTTGTATTACATTTACTTACGGTTCCATTTATTCCTTCGCCGTAGCATGCATCTTTATATTTTCGTAAAATCACCTTGCCCGTACTTGACAAATGATTCCCAGGAGACATGAATACATTCGTTTTACTTTCCGAGTTACTTTCCTCAGTATCCGTTAGAATTTTGTCGATATTAAATGAAGACGGCACAATAGATGCCTTTTCAGGCATTTTGTTTTGTTCGGAAATGATACTTCCTGATGTATCGACCTTTACGGTTAAATCACCGACCAAAGCATAATACAAATAATATGCCCCGAACCAGTGCTTCGTTTCTGTTGTTCTTTTTACAGGTTCATATCTTTTGACCAGAATTGGTGATTCATTTACGACCCCACCAAGTTTTACGACATTATCAATAAACCTTCTTTGGCCAGCACTATCCAATATTATAGAATCACTATCATTCCGCCATAATACACCGGCTACAATTCCAATCCTTTTATTGCAGTTAGCAATATTTTGTGTAAACCTACCACCAAATATGTCATCAGGTAACATGTTGTTTAGATTGAATTTACTAACTCTCAATATATCATTTCTGCTATCAGTATTATGGTGAGATTTTTCCATACTATGGTAAACGTATGTTTTGAACTCGCAGGCTAAGTAATACTTATTGTCAGGACTTATACATAAAATATCAAGTCTTTCTTCTTTGTTTTTTTCATGATTATTTATTTCGGCAAAAATATGAAAACTACGTTTGATGGCAGCGTGTGCAAAATGCATTGACAAATTTCGCTCAGGTAGATCGTTTAAAGTGCCTATATTAACAGGCCAATATGCATCAAGAGATCTACCAAGCAGTGTAGCAGTCTCCACCATCATTTCTCTTATGTATTCCCCGATAATCATGTTACCCCGCACCAATCACTGTATTTCTTACTTACCTCGATATCCTTCCGAATGTCCCCTATGCTCCTCAAAGTTCCTGATGTATCTATCCACTAATGGCTTGTTACCCTCGATTACTAATAGGTTCTCCGCATTCTTCTCTTCAGCTGCCTTGGTAAAATTGAAGCTACCAGTGATCAGGGTACTCCGGTCGATTATCATTATCTTGTTGTGGGCAATAGCATGCTTGTCATCAATATAGGTAGGAATACCAGCATGGGCTACGAAATCAGCTGAGGTGTACTTCTCTCTCCTCTGACTCTTGTCCAGGACAACCTCGATCTTGATACCCCTCTTCCTGGCATCCACTAGGGCCTTGGCAATAGGCTTGGAGGTAAAGGAATAGGCTTGCACCAGGATCTCATTCTTGGCTGAGTTGATTTCGTTCACCACAGCTTTGGTTGCATTTCCGTTGGGTGAGAAATAGACGGATGTGGTGCCAGTAGACTAGAATTGGTCTGCTAGAAGAGTTGTTGAAAAGACAGACGTACAGATCATACACAACAGAATTATGCATGATATTTTTATTCTTGAACGAATATTAAATGTCGTTGGCATATTAATCATCTGAATCATGTTGTTCTAGGTATAAGTTATATTCTGTTTCATATTTATAACTAATAGCACCGATATTACCGTATATGTTTTTTACCAGTACTAAATCTTTAATAATATATTCATCATAGTCATCATATAATGGTGAGTTGCAGTACAAGAATGAAACTACATCAGCATCTTCCATGACACTGTACCATTCATTTAAATCATTTATTGTTGGACATTTGTTCACTTTAAAATCAACATCTCTTGCAACTGGAGCAGTAGCAATAATAGGTATTTTTAATTCCTTTGCTATTAATTTAATCCTCCTGGTAAGTTCAAATATATAATTTGGATTGTTATTCTGCTGCTGGTAACTTATATGATATAAGCTATCTATAACTACAAGTTTTATACCATTTTCAATTTTAGCTGCTCTTATCTTTGTTTCAATATCATCAATATTAAGTGACGTATTGTCGTCGATATATATTTTTGATTCACTGACTGCACCTGCAGAATATGTCAATTTGGGCCAGTCAGATTCTACCAACCTACATCTTATAACTTTTGTATGATTAATTCTTGCTTTAGTGCACAATAGTCGTCTTGTAATTTGATCTGTAGGCAATTTCATACTGAAAAAGGCTAACGGTATATTCTGCTCAACACCAATATTAATAATTAAATTTACTAAGAAGTCTGTTCTCCCCATTAACGGACGAGCAGCAATAACAACAAAATCTGTTTCGTGGATACCATCTATACAATTGTCCAATATTTTATAACCAGTGCTTATTCCACCACAGGCACTAGGTTGTTCATACCTTTTTTCTAGCCTTTTTATTTCTTCCTTTAAATGATTTTTGACACTAATCAACCCGACATTATTTTCAGATCTTTGTTTTTGTTTATTAATGTCTAATACAACACTTCTTATCCCTTTTGCTACATCAATCCAAGCTTCGTCCTGATTATTCCATGTTGATACAGGCAAGGCATCTTTTGGGAGACCTTGCAACTTCGATATAGTTTCGTCTTCCCAATCAACAGGACGTATAACAATCGGCACTAGAACAGATTTATTGACTTCATGCAACTCAAGTGCCTTTTCTAGCTCAATACCATAGCAATAATCAGATGCAATAAAGTCAGGGCTAATAAGTAATAATATTATTTCCGATGTATTAATACTGTTGTTTATCTCTTTTTTCCAATCATTACCAAGCTTAATCTTTCTATCGGTCCATTCTGTTATATAACCTTGCCTTTTCAATATCGACAGGTGCGTAATTAGTTCATTCTTATATGCTTCATCTTTATGTGCATAACTTATAAATACCTTTATAGGTTTAATGTTTTCCTTACTTTCCATATAATTTCCTATCATTTTTATTAAATCTTTGACTACACTTGGGGTAGTTTACGCACCCCCAGAATTGCTTTCCAGCATTTCTTCCAACTTTACCCTCCCGCACCGTCATCTTAACGTCACACTGTGGGCATGTTGGCGTTGAATAGTCACCTTCCAAAGCGACCTTGAGTAATTGATCCTGTTGCTCTTGTGGTAACTTCCTTATCTTTCCCACTAGCCTGTCACCAGTCATCAAATGAAGCTTCTTCCCTTCTGCAAACTCAAATGCATCTTTTGTGAACTCGCCTGAGGTAACGAAGAAGCCTTCCTCGACCTGATCAGCTGCCATTACCCCATACAGTTCCCTGATCGGCTTCACTCCTACCTTATAGGCGTTCCAGGCTTTGCACTGAACTACAGCAGCAGGGGTTTCAAGACCTTCAAAATAAAGATTGATATCTACTCCACCATCAGCTCCGACTCTGGTTTCTAATGCATTGAATCCCTTCATCTTGAAGAATTCCAGACAGACGATTTCAAAACGCTTCCACTCGATTATGCTTAATATTGGATCATTCCACGTTGGGATTTGAGGTTTTGATGTTGTTTCATGTACGTGCAGTGGGATATAAGGATCGTATGAATGTATTGGCTTGGATTCATTTTTGACCGATTCTCTAATGGTATTTCGAGACTCAGTTTTATGTACTTGGTTGATGACTTCAACTGTAGGTGCGATGATTTCATGGTCAATAGTCGGCTTTTGGGAAATGACCTTAAAACGTGAATGCTCCTGAGGATAAGGTGGTGAATTACCACCTTTACCCCAGGTTTGTGAACTTGCCTTTGATCGTCTTGAACCAGATTTGTTGTTCTTGATAACCGTGACTAGAGAACCACCAATAATACAAAACAGTGTGAATCTCATTACTGAACGTGTTGCAGCCTGAAGTGATTGTTTACTCTGTTCAGCAGCCCTATCTCGTTGCAGCTTCAAGGCCTCTTGAAACTGTTGCTGACGCTCTATATTCGCCTGATTAACTATGTTCTGATTAACGGATGGGTAGACTATGGTGGGATTCTGGGGTATTTGAGTAATGACCTGGGTTGAAACTTGAGGTGCACGAGATTGGATCTCTGATCTTGTCTGATCGTAGACCTTCTCACGATACTTCTCAGGGACAGATAAGGGATTGTCCGTGAAGTGCATGCCCCCCTTTTCATCCTGCCACTTGTAGACCTCTGAATGGGCCAGGGAGGATAGGAGCAGAAGAGCAATTATGATCGGTAGGATCTTCATGCAGGCCACCCTAGTGGGATTTTGCAACACAAACTATATACAACTTTTGATTAGACGAGTCTACCGATATTTATACCGTTCTAAAGTTTATTGTCATACAACAAAAAAGGCCACATCCGAAGATGTAGCCTTTTAATGTTCCTATGTACTTAGGTGCTTAGTTGGCAGCAGCAGGTGCCGGTGCTTTAGGTTCCATTGCTTTCTTTTTCATGTGGTGCTTGGCATGGCGCTTGACATGGTGCTTAACGCGCTTGTGGTGTTTGTGATGCTTCTTAACCGGCTTTGCTACGTTTCCAGCAGAAGCAGCACCAGCAGGAGTAGATGCAGTTACCGGTTCGGTGGCATATACGATACCAGCGAAGGAGACTGCAACGAGGGAAGCTACGATTGTGGACAGTACCTTTTTCATGATGTTGCCTCCAATGGAGATGTGATGTTCTTGTCTTTGTATGAGCATCAGGTGTGCCATGGATGTAACGTACTGATTTGTTTGAGTTTGTGGCTTATCAGTGGACATCTTGCGGTTCTAGATATACCCCAACTTCTCCAGACATACCTCATCTGAGGTTTGTATTTTATTGACGGTTGCAATAAAGATTTGAATTACATCTCAAAATGGTTGCTATATATTCTGGATGCATAATTGGCATTTTTACTGAGTGAAATGTAAGCTCACAATACTTATTACACTTTTTGCACTTATTTTTTGGTGAAGTGCGCGCGTCTATTTTATATGTATTAATGTGTTACCACTTTTTTTATTTATTATAGCTTATAAGAATTTAAAGTGTAAAAAGTATAAAAAGCTATTCTTTCATTGTTTTTAAAACAGGATTCACTTCGTAACACTTTGATGGTCGTCCGCTCGTCTGTATCACATGTTCTTTTATTATATTTCTAATTTCAAGAATACTAAGTGCTTTATCAAGAAGTTCTGCTTTAGGTATACTTCCGTGTAAATCTCTTTGACATATATTCCTCGCAAAACCTTCAAATCCTTTTTTTTCAATCCACTTGTATACCTTTTTAGCCACTACTACAGCCTCATCCGTACCGATCATCCCAAATGCTACCCTGGCATGACCAATAAGAACTCCACACAGCTCGATGGACTTCTCCATTGTTCCCTTCTCAATTTCATTGATTTCAGGTCCTCTTTCAACCAAGTGCATCAATCCTGCAACCCTCAAAGCTGTCCCAGGCAGTTTACCACCCCAATCGCTGAATGTAGTCATCTCGCCATCTTCACCGAGTTCAGCTTCTACCATTACCGAGAACTCTTCCCAAACCGCAAGAGCATCTTTTGTCAACACCAATAGCCGAGGTATTTCCTTACCGTCCCCATCTGTGTTCTTCTGAACTGGAAGTAACTTATTGATTCCAGCATGATAGCGTGCCTTTACTTCAGCAGTAATAGCGGTACGCTGTCCAATAACCCTCCTCCCAAGCATCGATTCCGGAAAGCAATACAGGAATCGTGCAAGTGCTCCCTTTCCTCTAAACTTCTTTTTACTACCTTGCGAGAAATCGTTGATCACTGCCGGTTGGACGGTTAGGCCAAATGTAATTGCAGGTCTATCCATACTTACACTTCTACTCTTGCGATCCACCCGAACCGAACTCCCAGAATATGCCTGCAGAAACACATCTATGTTCACCTTGTTATCGGAATACAATCCAGCCATGATCTCGAATATCCCCCCCTCATCAGAGAGGAGTGACATCCTTTCTTCATTCTCTACCAGCAAGTCTTGCAGACGTTCGGGTGTAACATCCCCAGTCCACAATTTTGGATTGTAGACAGGATCTGGCATTTCATTCTGGAGATCATGAATTTGTTGAGTTATACGTGCTCGCTCATCAGCCTCTTCGGCTTTTGCAGCATCATTACGCAATTTATCAATCCGTTTTTCAAGGATACATATGTTGGTTGCTGTTTCCCGAATCTGCGTTTCAAGTAGAGTAGCTTGTGATGCTTCCCAATCACTCAAAGGTTTGGTCATCGCGCTAAATACAGGCGTCTTTCTTTCCGAGGGTGACAGTACCGTTACAGTCCAAAGAGATAGAGGTTCATGGTATTCATCTCCATATGGAGACACTTCAAACCGTTTCTGTGCACAGGTAGCTACTACAGACAACCCCACCATTACCGCCAAAGCTTCAGGGGTCTGAGTAAATCGACTAACAGCCAATGCATAATCACCTAACCAGCCAGGAAGCATATCAGCCTTAACCGTCTCAGCATCTATATCAGAAAACAAGTGTGGCTCTCCCCATTCAGCACTAGCAGGCAGCTTCTTGAGTTCCCGCCCATAGATACTGTCTATTATTCTTTGAACCTCAGCCCCATCAAGTGGCGGTGTATTCTTTTGATTCCACAGCTCAGCCTTTTGCAAGACCTCATCACGAGAGCAACCTTCATGTAACCAAGAACCCACCAACCGGGCAAGAGAGTCATTACGACTACCTTCAGATACCCCATCAGCCAGTACCTGTAATGAAACCTTCTCATCAGCTGCTTTCGGTGATATCCAACTAGGCATTTCACCTAGCTCGATATCATCCAAACCATGTCCCTGAACCCACGAGTACCTTTCACCCGTCTCATGCACAGAAGGAGGAGCAACAACGTACCCACCTTCACCCCGCAGATCGATTCCGGGAAGATCTCCACGCTTTTGGAAATTCCGCACTCCATCCTGGTGCTTGCAGTAGACGTGATATCCCTTACCAGTTTTCACAAGAGGAGTAGTGGGTAATCCCATCTTCTGACCCGTTGCCCAAGCATCCTCTGTGTCGAAGTCAATTACCACGACACCGGATTTAGCACCGGTCACTATCCCGATATTGTATCCAGGATTCTGTTCCCACCATCTGCGAATAGTCACTTCATCCTTCGTTGCTTCTGCTCCCCAGGACAATACAGGTTTTTTACCACCAGGAACCACCGGGAAGATCGTGAAGCCCCTTCTTGCATATCCAATTGCAGCCTCAAGTAAGCTGGTACCGACCTTCATCTGCAAATCACCACTTGAAGTTCCAAATGTCACTTCCATATTGATATCCTCTTCATTATCAGCACGATGATTCCCACGGTGCTGTTGCAATTGATTTGATTTGGTCCAGGGAGGCATTGCACCTCCCTGGAATCGATACCCGACTACAGAAGACCTTGTTTCTTACGCCAGGTCTTCACGCCTTCCTCGACGCGAGCCTGAATATCGGCTTCGGTAGGTGCAACGAAAGGATTCCCCTTTTCAGCAAGAATACCCGCTTCCGCGTAGAGGTTCTTCTTGGCGTGAACATAAAGCTGGGCACGTACTCGATCTTCGGGGTTCGGCATCTTAATAGACGCTGTTGCCTTTTCTACCTTCTTGATGTCCTTGAGGAAATCTCCGTTACTAAGAGCAGCAAGAATGTGTTGCTTGAATTGAACAACGTGTTGGGGATCGCTAGGGGCAACATCAAGAAGATTGCCTGTGGTGACAACTGGGGAAGCCGGTTGGCTCTTAGCCGGGTCAGTCGGGTTGGGGGTGGATGGTTTTGCAGTTGTTACGGTTGTGGTGCTTGCTGCGTGGTCCATGTGTTCTTCCTCACTTAGGGTAATTTCTCGGGTGGCCACCTTCGATGCCCCCAGTTATACCCCAACTAGTCTCAATAAAAAAAACGCCTACCCCGAAGGGTAGGCGCCTATTTAATGGTACATTACTTGCAAATTACTTATTTTGTTTTTTGGGACCTCTTCGCTTCTCACGCGGGTCCACTTCACTTATCCATTTTCTCACCGTGCTATCTTCGTTATAATCCTTTGCATGACCATAACGCCGAACAGTTTCATGTTCTCTGATGTCCTGGTTGGTCATTTCCGGATATAAACACCACAGCGTCTGAGCAATCACCTGACAACCATGCTTATCCAGATCAGCCTTTTTGATATTTTCACTGGGGGTATTCTTTCCTATTCGCACCAGGAATTCATTCGGCATAGGAATTTGTTTATCATATGCCCAGGAAACGAAGGATTCAACATTAACCATTACGGTCGATGAATCCGTTTCCTCCTCTGACCAGTTCTCGCAGAACTCATCTTTATTCTTACTGAACAGAAGATTGTAACCATGGCAGATGGTTTCGTACTGGTCATCATAATTTTCAGGCCTTATATCCTCCGTAATAATCTTGTAGTCGGCTAAAACGGCGACTAACCTTATGAGCGGCAACACATCTTGCTTGGCCCAGTAGCTATATGGTGTCACTTCATCACCAATTCGGCTACATCAACCTACCACATGCATCACCCCTTTAGAATTCGCCCTATCGGTCAATTGCATTTGTAAATCCTATCAGAATTCATACAGGTGACTAACCACCTATTGCATCCGCAGATGCTAACATAAAACTTTTTCAACACTTCCCAAACCTCATACTCTACCCCCTTTTCTGAGATAACGCACTTCGTCCATCCGTAGATGGGGCTTGCAATTAAGAAATTCAATTCTTAGCAGCTTTTGTTTTCTATATCATACAAACAAGAATTTTCAACCACCAATTATCGCTGTAAGGTTCATACTCATTTTACAAACAATCGGGTTACTTACCCGAAGGACATCACATGATTTTAGATACTTAGACAAATACGTCGGGAATTTTGCTGGTGATTATCTGAATTTTCTTGCTGTGATAGTCCTATAAAAGCAGAAACAAGACAGCTGAACAGGTTTTCTTAGCTCGGATCATGAGGAGCATTTTGTGGCCTTATACAAAATGATCTGAATGACCGAAACCCGCTTTTATCGTGGATATACCTCTTGGTACGGAACCTGCCATATTATGCCATCATAACAGATGTTCTAGGGCACGACGGAACGTCTGCATTCAATAGGACAACCTGAGAAATTTGGTGACGTGATAATTCTGGCGAGATAATTTGCTAGGGAAGATGGTGATCTGGCAAGGATATAGAAGACCTGATGATACAGAGTCCCGACACTTTCCACGACAGGGTACTAAAAAGGGACTTAAGCAAATCGCCTAAGTCCCTGAATTTGTTTGGTTGCGGGGAGAGGATTTGAACCTCTGACCTTCGGGTTATGAGCCCGACGAGCTACCAGACTGCTCCACCCCGCGTCAAATTGTCTTTAGTATGTACCACAGCCCTACCGGCCGCGTCAACAAAAATATCATAATTATTTTTGACGCGTTGCCAACGAACCCGTACCAGCCG
>JAEHJW020002390.1_pt1 | contig 26381 bp, 28 predicted proteins | sample 9271431 | NCBI WGS metagenome assembly JAEHJW02 | reverse complement strand
ATGAACACCTACGACACTGTGCATTTGGCCTTCCTGGCCGTCGGCGGAAAAATCGCGGGCAAGACTAAGCTCCAAAAGACGATCTACTTCCTGGGTTTATTGACTAAGGAATCGGACAATCTTGGCTACAAGGCGCATTTCTACGGCCCCTATTCCGCCGAGGTTGCTGATTCCGTCGGGCAGCTTCACGCCCTGGGATTCTTGGATCGAAACACGGTGCAAACGGGGATGCAAGGCGATCATGGCTTCGAGGCGATGCGGTATGATTTTGAGCTTACGGAGGCCGGCAGACGCACCGCTGAGGCCAAGGCCAGGTCCCATCCGGAGTTTTGGAAAAACCTCAAGGAATCGGCCGACGCGTTGAAGAACGCCGGCGACCTCGACTACATGAAAATGTCCATTGCCGCAAAAACCTATTTCATGTTGGGGGAAAAAGGGGGCCAGGCAACAGTTGGCCAGCTCGCCGGATTGGCCTCGCAATTTGGGTGGAAGGTTACTACCGACCAGATCAAAGATGCCGTCGGCTATCTGGGAAAACTGGGGCTGATCCAGCATTGACCGAACGCCGGGTGCTAAATGCCGGGGGGGGGGCCGAGGCACCCTCCAGCGAACTCTGGGCGGCGGCAAATACGGGACGTGCGATGCGAGGCGACCTTGCGGGCTGGTGTCACAGGCCGATGCGGGCAAGATGGCCGCGATACACCTTCGCCGCGCCACTGACTTATCTTTTGGCCAGGCCAAGGGAGCCTAAAACCATCCGCCACCAGACTTATTCCCTTGCGAAATGCGTCGCCATAAGATAAAATTTTGATCGTTGTGGTGTTTGGGGACGTCGTTCAACGGGAGGACGGCGCGTTCGCAATGCGCAGATAGGGGTTCGATTCCCCTCGTCTCCAGTCAACAAATCTCTCGGCGGCCCGGCAGGACGCAAAAACCATTGGTACCGGCCCGGAGTGCTGCGCGCCCGCGTGGCGGTGTTGCCTGTTTATGCCGGCAAGATGGCTGCGGTACAGTCGGTGGCGATACCGATTGATCTGCAATCCGCCGACGGCACTGCCGACGGCGCTTGGTAGGTCGAACACCCAAGAGCCACCGCTGGGACTTGAACCCAGGACCTACGCTTTACGAAAGCGTGTAATATCCACAATACGGCCTAAAATAATGGTTTCGCGGTGTGCATAATGTGCATGTTAGGTATTGTGTTCGGTATTGTGGTTGTCGGAGGTTGTCGTGACAATTTAAGGCCTTACTACGGTCATATTTCCTGACGAAACTGTCGTGGTCAGGCCAGCCGCGTCCACATAGAGCAGCCTCCACCGGTAAGCCGACCCGTTGGTAGGCGGAGTCGTGAGCGAAAGTGATCCGGTTTGGGCTGCGGTCAGTGAGGCCGTGGCCGTCAAAGTTCCACCAGCCAGCGATAATGAGGCCGAAACAGTCAATGCGGGCACAACCGACGTGCCGGCAGGCGTGCGCAGATACGTCCCCATTGGCTCGATAACTAAGCTGCCCGTAGCCCCGGAAATATCGGACGCGGAAAAATTGGGCACTGTCAAAACTATCGGGCCGTTGCCGCTGCCGGCACTGTAATCGTCGCCGCTGGTGATGGTGATCGTTCCGGAGCTCACCGGCGACTGCACAGAAACCGACATCGGCGCACCCACGACCGGCTGGCCCAAAACCTCCGTCACGTTGGCCGCTACCGGCTCCGCCGCCGTTATCGCCGCCGCGGCGGCAGCTTGTGTTTGTGCCGAAGTTAATGGCGTCAGGCCGACGGTATAGCTGTATTCGCCGGGCAACCCAGAGCCGCCAACGGTTGTCAAAACTTTTTCCGCCACCGTCGCCCCGACCGCCAGCGTGAGCGGGATGGTGTACGAATACTGCCACGTGCCAAGCCCTTGGTTCGTCCAGACCGCCCCAACATTCAATCGCGAGCCAATACCAGAAAAAACTTGCAACTGCGGCGACGGGCCCATGGCAATCGGGCCGGTCGTCGTCAGCGGGACGCCTTGGTAGAACGACTCGGCGGTTTGGCTGGACGCCTGCAAATACATGGCTGATGCCGACGTGCCGATAAAGACGCTGTACGTGGTGTTCCAGCCAGCGGCACCGCCAGCGGCGTTGTAGATCGACACGGCCTCAAAATACAACTCTCCGGCTGCCGTCAGCGTCACCGTACTCGTCGGCGTCTGATAAATGGTCCCATCCGGGCCCGTCCATTGGATACAGCAGCAATAGGTTCCAGATGGAAGAGTTCCTGTCCCCGGATTCGCGAGCACGGTGAGCGTCGGCACACTCGGATCGCACTGCGCAGGCGTAATCGTCCCCGGCTGCACCACCAGCGCCGTGTTGGTTCGCGTTGTCCCTGCTGGAATGCTCATCCCGTCACCGCCCCGTTAAATGCTGATTGAATCGCCGCCGCCGTCGGTGCGGTCCCGCTGGTTGGCCCGTTCTGATAAGTCTGCACCAGCGCCATCGCCGCGGCAAACCCCTGCTGAATCTGCTGCACCAGCGCCGCAGCCGTGCTCGCCTGGGCAATCGCGGCCCGCGCCGTGGTCACATCCGAAGTCTGCACCTCTTGGCCGAACTGATAGTTTTGCTGGACCGTCATCCCGGTCAACGTCGCGAGCTGTGCCTCGGTCAACACCGGCGGCGACGTTTGAGTTAACTGCCCCAGCATCGCCACGCCCGTGGGAGAATTGACGGGAATTCCGCCGGCATCCAGCAGTGGCAGAAAGTCGCTCCACGGCTGCGCGGTGGCAATCGTGCGGAAATTCGCCAGAATCGTAGACGCGGCCTCCTGAAACGTGTCATACAAAAATGGCGTGGTCAGCGTCAACGGCAGATACATAGTCGTCTGCGTTGCCGTGTTAATCGCCGTCGCCGCAGCCGCGTCGGACAGTGTGCCAAGCGTCGCCGAATTGGCCGCGATGTAGGCTTGCAATTGCTGTTGGTTGAGCATTGTAAAGACTCCTAAATAATTACCCGGCTGCTCGACAAAAGCGTGCCGACAAGCCCGTTAAGCACCGGCGTTCCCAGTTTCGTTTGGGCCAAACCCGCCAGCGGGATCACGGTAATTGCACTGGGTGGTGGATTTGCTATCGGGCCCACCGCAAGCAAGATGCCGTTGCCAGTGAATACAGAAGTAGCATCAGTCAAGAACTGGGCACACACGGAGGCCATACCGGCCATCTGGAGCTTACCACCGTTGCGGAGGTCGATTAGGTTTGCCACAATGGTTTCCATATCGCCAATTGGCGCCTGCTGAACGGCATAAGCCCCCGACGAGGCGGCGATCTGGCCGGTAACGTTGGCCGAACCAAAAATTGCCGTCGCACCGGCTCCAGATGCGGTTACATTACCGATCACGTTTGTTATGGTGGCGTTGGTGTTGCCGTTGCAGAGCAGGCCGGTCGCCCCAGTGCCGACAGTGATATTTCCAGAAACAACAGCGTGAATGTTCCCAGCTAATGAATAAATACTGACGCCCGTGCTCCCAGACCCATTGACATTTGCCCCTCCCGAAAACGAGATAGACGGCGCAAAGCCGCCTCCCGCTCCTATGCCGCCGCCGCCGCCGCTGACGGCCAAGCTCCCACACGCGACACTTTGGCTTGCGCCATGTGTTGAAATTATTCCGTTTTCAAAGCCAGCCGTACATGGCACCGTCGTCGTAATAGCCCCAACTACGGTCAAAGATGCCCCGCTACCGGTCATATTTACCACGCCGGCCAATCCGCCATCTGAAATTGCTCCAGGGTTCCAAGCCTCGTTGGTGTTGGCCATGGTCATAAGTTTGCCGTTCAGATATGCCGCATCGCTCGGCCCAGGCGCAGAAGTAGCTTGGTAGCTCGAACTGGACAAGCTCCAGTTGGAGTTAGTCAAGACATCGCCGGCAACCCATGCGTATTTGACGGTCATCTTTTACTCCGTGACCTGCACAAGTGCAGCGCTAAAACCAGACGATGCGGGCATCGGATTCTGACTTAAAACAGTCCAGCCACTCTGAACAGGTCTAGTCCCGCAATTAACCACCAACAATCCCTCAATGGTGTCGGTGCCGGTTGTGTCATCCGTGACGAACATAGGATTCTGGTTCACATATTCAGCAGCCTGTACCTTATACCCGTGGTTCATTGACGGCTGCCGGTCCACCGCGGCAAAACTCATGATGCGATTGTTGCCGCGAGAGCCGGCGATGGTCAGCACTTGATCCACCCCGACGGCCTCGCAGTTCATCCAAACATTTCCGCCGACGCCAATGACATCCGCGCCAGAGCCGTCGCGTGACGTGTCCGCAAAAACCATCGCGACACTGGTCGGGCCAATAAATCGCAAGTTGTAAAATGTATTCCCGAAAGAGCCAGCGCCAACGGTTTGGAAGGGCAACGCGCAGTCGTCCCACCGACAGCCGATAAACAAACAATTGTTCATCGCGCCGCCCTCTTGCATAAAGGCCTCGCTGCGTCCGGAAGCTACGTCAATATGGCTCCAGCGACACCTCGCATAGAGATCGTGATTCGTATCACCGCTCCACCACTGGCCCACATTCGGCCCCTGCATACCGCCGTTCCACCACGCATCAACAACGATGTTGCTATCGCCGGACATGCGTTCCACGTTGCGGTTCACGTTGCCAAGGCCACGATGATAAAGCCCACGTACATGGCAACCCCCACCATACCACAAAGTAGCTAACGAATCGAGAGGGCATCCATTCCAGTACCCACCATCGGAAATAAAATTAACCGAAACGTTCGGACCAAATGAGCACCCGTCAAGTAGAGCGTTGTCGTTAGACGCAGAGCCAAAACTCGCGTATACCCCAGCCTCGTTCCCGTCAGCAGACTCGAACCGGACGTTACGGTAGCCGAAGTGCGAATAGTTTGCCTCTCCGGTGTTGCAAAAGCAGTTCGAGTAGTCATTTTCATTGAGCTGCTTAGCCAGCACCGCATGCCCCAGTGCCTCAATAATCACATTTGACGCGCCACCGTGGGCTTTGGTCAACAGGTAATATCCATCGTTTAAGTATACGGTTCCGCCACCCTGGGCTTCCACGCTCTGTACCGCTGCCGTAATAGTGCCGGACGCATCGGTGTTTGATGGTGGCGGATTGACATAAACAGTAGCGTTCCCCGGCAGCGGCAGAGCATTTAACGCGCATTGAACGGTGCGAGCATCAAACGTTCCATCAGGCAGCCGGTACTTGAAGGTGTACGCGCCTGCGGGCAATGGATTGCCATTCAAATCCGTCCAACGAAATTCAGCGATCATCTGGGCGTAATTCGGGGCCGGCGATAAATTCGGCATACCCGCCGTGTTGAAAAACACGTTCTGACCACCGGTCCAATTGCTCGCCGCCGTCGGCGTGCTGGTTAACTTTCCGTCAGCCATGACCACATTGGACCACAGCGGCTGGCATGGAGTTGTGGGAAATGCCGTTCCGTAAGCCCACTGGACGCCAGTTCCCGTTGCGTTTTTCTCAACCCACACGCACCACGTTCCGTCGGGAATGCTGAGCATGTTCTGTTGCTGGTAATACCACGAGGACGACACGCCTCCGAACGTAACAGTAGAAGGTTCTGATCCAAAGCTGGGCGCGGCCATGCTGATATGGCCCGTGCCCCATCTTCCTCCGATCACGTATTTTCCTGGCCATGACAGCGGGATTTGCTCGCCTGCCGAATTGTAAAGTTCCACGTTAGCTATGGTAGTGCCAGCCCCTTCGCCCTGCTGGTTTTCTCCGTATACCACTGGGTTGGTAACAATCCAGGTCACTTCGCCGGCCCGGATGGTCTTGCGGAACACGCCAAAGGTCCGTGCCGCTTTGCCAAGTCCCATCGCGTTAGGAACCGGCAACGCCAAAGGTTCCGGGGTTGTGGTGGCAGTTGTCATGAATCACCTTGTAAAAATCACCGCCAAAACCAATGGCCGACCAATATCCCTGCCGCCAGCGCGATCCAAGGATTGTGGCTCGCCGTGTCAAAAATCACCTGGCTGATCGTGGCATTCACCCCGAATTTCATTTCCACGATTACATCGTAAACCACCAGCGCAACCACCAGCGAAACGATGATAATCTCCGTCATTTTTCTCGCTGATTCCGTGGTCATTGTTTGCCCCGCAAAGCGTTCACTCCGTCACGGACCTCCTGCAACGTGATCTGCATCGATACAAGCGTTGAGTCGATGGCGTTGATTTGCGTTTGCTGGGCTGCAATCTCCTGCGTGTGCTGTGCAAGCGTCATGCGTGTCGCCGTTTGCACACTACCGAGCGAAAAAGCGGTCCCAGCCAGAAAGCCCAAGGCCCCTAGCGCGTATGGAAACGCACTCGAAATTACTGAACCGATCTTCTCTTTGAATTCATTGGTCATCGAATCGCCTTAATTTTGTAATTTTGTGCCTGAAGGATGCGACGGCCATTTCACGAGGAAGGCTTGTTCGCGGCTGCCACCGGTGCCGCAACGCTTCCCGTGTTCGCGGCAGCCGGTGGGGAAGCAGCCGAGGATTTACTAAAGATCGAAATCAATTCGCTCCACACAAATTGAATGCCCTTTTCCACGTATCCCCACAACTTTCCCAAAATGGATCCGCACCATTCAAACGGTTTGAGGCACGCCGACAGGATGGGCCATTTCGCGGCTAAAGAAGTGGCCCAGCCAGTTTCAGAGCCAAAAATAATAAGCCCAAAAAGAAGCAGAAAGGACACGCCGATGACGACGTACCTCCCGACCCGGTAAATCAGCCCGGATTTTACCTTGGCTTTCCCAAGATTCTCGTTTTGCACCTCAGCCTTAACCACGCTTTTTACGCTCGTGGCAATTGCCGCGGGCAGCTTTTGCAACGCGGTATTTGTGTCGGACAGACTTGCCTGTGTGGCTATCGCGGCCCGTGTAACCGCATCGGATTGTGGCGCAAAACTTTTTGCCGGCTGGGTGGCCGGCGCTCGGGCCAGCGCACTCGTGAGCGCCTGCGACCTTGCGACCGTGACCGCGATATGCGTCTGGGCCACAGCCAGCTTGGCCTGCGCGTTTTGCGCCGCGGCCTGTACAGGAGCGAGCGCTTGGTGGGCTTGGCTCTGCTGCCTCTGGCTCGCGCAGCCGGCAATTCCCAAAGCCACACAAATGGCCGCCATGTTAATTATTAGAAAAGCCAGGTTTGATTGTCTGCGCATAAAGTTTCCTTTCAAGCTCAACACTATTGGACCGTTCACGTTCATATTTTTTCTTCCACTCGTCGCGGGACGAGCGGGCAATCGTCGTTTGCAGCTCCGCATCCTCCGCTCGCCTCCGATGAAACCGCGCTCGCAACCATCCCCACGCGCCGACCACGCTTGCGGCGAGAGTCCCGGCCGCGCCGGCAATTGTTCCGACATCTCCGGCCACGGGGGCGGCGGCATGGATAACATGAATAGCATGGCCAATCATCATGCTGTAAATCAGGGTTTCAATAGGCTTTTATGCGTTGGCCGTTTGCGTCACTGGCCCCGAATCAAAGACATAAGTTGCGTTCGGGTTCAGAGTTCGGACGTTGCAATCTCGCGGCCACGCTTCGCAGATGACATGCTGGTGCATCCCCTGGGCGATGGCCAGCAAGCAGCTTTGATTGCCAACAAACAGGTCCGCACCGGCAATTATTTCCGCAGCTTCCAGGAGATCACTTACGAAAATTCGTGGAACCATTCCGACGTTCACACAAAAGTCGGTGTACTCATCGTCCATGCCAATAAAAGCCATCTCTTTGCCGTGGGCCGAAACAACGTCCTTCCACGGAAATTTTGGATTGCGATACCGAAAGGACCGGTTCACAATCACCGACGCTCGGCGGCTTTTTTTTACGCTAATCCACGGAGTCGCGGCCGATTGGAACGGGAGATTCAGCATTCGCATTACATCAGACCACAGATTGCCCGTGCCGCGATTACGGAAGCCGTTTAGGTTGATACCAAATCCAGGCTGTCTAGTCGTGCAAAATCGAACATCTTTAATGTATGGTTGGGCCAGCAGCAGCGGTTTGATGTTTTGGACGACTGCCGGCGTCACATTCATTTGCGTCAATGACCGGCAATCGTCCATCCAGATCACTCCACCTCCAACGGCACGTATTGCCGGCAGCGCGTAAATAATATCACCGAATTTTCCACTATGAATGAAGTGATGGCAGGGGGAGCCATACTGATCGGCGAGCGTTTCACGTGTGGGCATCGCAAATTTGTCGCTTTGTCCAGGATCGCGGGCTGACCAAAAGCGTGTCATTTGTTGATAGCCATTGATGCTGCTTTGGCCCGATATCTGGCCAGCTAAAAAAGGTATCGGTGCAAAAACCCGATGGTGCTCCTGCCATTCAGCCATGACCCAATCGCAATGAGCATTGAAGCCGACCCGATTCCATTCCAGCCACAAGCTGCGGATTGCCGACCCTTGGAGCGCGTAGCAATGGGTTCGCGTACAGTGTGAGATTTTTGCAATGTCTGGCGAAACTACCATGGCCGGATACTCATTGCAAAGCTGGCCACCCAACATTAACTGCTCCCAATTTTCCGGCACGGCTTCAAGAAAACGCACTATTTTGGATACAAAATTGGGAGCAAAGGTGCAATCGTCTTCGAGTACCAGAATTCGCTTCACCTCTTCGCGGAATGCGGATTGTAAAACTTCACGATGGGAGCATAAACATCCCCACGCGCCCGGGCCGTGTGACCAGCCCTGTGGAACCCCCAGCTTTTCTCCGTGGATGTTGATGAACAATTCCGGCTGCGCGAACGGCCACGGCATCTTGGTTATTTCGTCGATCAATCGACGGAACTGGTCTTGCCGCTGGCGCAATGTGATTATCACGACCCGATCAAAATAAGATTTTAAATCAAGATACATCAGGTCACATTAGGAATTTTAGTATTAAAATCGACCGACGGAAACATTATGAATCGGCCCCAGCCATTGCCCGCTGTAGCCGATCCATCGGTGACTAAGCTCGCGGCAATTCCCGTCGGAATCGAGCCGTCCACATTGCGGAACACTTTGTACACGTCCCACGTTTGGCTTCGATAGCCAATCCAATAGCGGTTCTCGTAATTAGTGCCCAGTGGCACGCCTTTCACGCACAAACACAAGCATGTTCGAGGCGCGTATGTGCGCCAGGTGGCGGAATTGGTGTAGCCGGTAAGTGCCGCGGCCTGCTGCTCGGTCCCCAGCGATTCAGCCACGTCAAAAATCATCCGCATGTAGGGGAAAGCATATTCAAGATCGACTGTTTCCGTCTGGGCCAAGCCTCCGGACGGAGTGTAACTGATGGTGGCCAGATTGTTGTTGGCGTCGTAGGGAAGGTTTAATCGCAGAACCCCAAAGTCAATTTGTACGGGAATGGTCATAATTCAACTCCTGTGGTGCAAAAATAAACCGGCAGCCGAACCTAATTCGGTATTTCGCCGGCATCCCACAATTGCAGATTGCCGTTGGGCTGGTAAAACGCCAGGCCAAAAGCGTTGCCGGGGGCCATCGAGCCATTGGGCCTGGGTCTGGTAAGCGAAATGTTCACGCCCAGAGTAACAGTACCGTCTACGGTCATTACCTTGTAGGTCCATGATGCGGGGCTGGCGGAAGTGCCGTTAAAACCCCCCGTTTGCGTTACGGTCACGGCAAACACCGGCGAGCTAAATCCGGGGTTCGCTGCGACAATAGGTCTGGGCGGGGTTTCGGACGAATAACCAATGACGTGCCCAACAATCCACGAATTCATCACGAGCGTATGCACGTCGCCAAGACCATTTTCCGAGAGATTTACAATCAGCGCCGTGTTCGTCGGGCCAGTCCACGTGGGAGGAACAGCACCGTTCGTAAGGTTGGGATAGGAACCGGTCATATTTTGGTTGTTGGATGGACCTATTGAAGGATTCCCAAGAATAATAGCCCCTTGATAAATTCCTCCGCCCGTTTCTATTGACTGAATGATCGCGACTACTTGGGTTGATTTTCGCACCGGCCCCCGCAAGTCAATTTCCGGTACGGGTTCTTCCACGTCCTCCGGCAATGGAAAGCCGGTCTGGATTCCACCGGCGGAATTGATTGCCGCGTGCCCGCTTCCCCACATGTTTTGGGTTCGAGCCACCGCGTCGATCAGGTCGTTCTGATTGCGTGCGCTTATCGGCTGACCCGGCTTGACGTGCGTTAATCCATCACTCATGTTCCAACCCCCAACTGCGTAAAATCACTCAGGTTGAATTTATAGCCGCCGCCATTGGCCATCACGGCCTGCTCAAAGCTGCCGGATTCTTTGCAAAATTCGTACTGCATCAACGCCGACTGCATAAATTTGTGGGCCAGCGTCCAAGAAATAGCCTGTACCGGCGAGCCAAAAGCACGTATTTTTTGCCGGGCCTGACAGCCCAGATAAAGCATCGTGCCCGGTGCAAAACCTCGAAACGTGGCCTGATTAAGCGTTCCCAGACACGCTTGAATCGGGGCGACCGGAACGCCCGTGGCCATGTATTGCGTGATGGTATATTGCAACGACGGAACTAGCCGTGATGCGTCCACGTTAATGTGCTTGCCGGCACCGCTGGATGCGTTGGATGAATAGACCATCGCCGTCTTGGGTATCATCACCATCTGGCCCGAAAAGCCCATGGAATCCTCGACGAGATTGGGTTGCAGCGGCTTGTACGTGGCCGTCACAATCGCTTTTTCCCAATTGAATTCACTCGTCGGAGCGCCCAGCGGTTGGATCGCTGTTTCCAGACAGTACCAACTGTTGCCTAAAAATGGATGCGTGGCCGGAGACGAAAACACCCACGCACCTCCGGTGTACGTATAGCCTTCAAGCGCGGCGATAAATGTCATGGCCTGGTCCCAGGCGACTTCAAATTTTTCCACCGCCGTCGGCGAATCACTGAAGGACGCGCGGCCGCTTTCGGCATCAAGTTCATTGGCTGTTATTCCGCCGAGAATCATATCACTGTCCAAAATGACCAATGGTGAAACCAACGCCGCCGCCACGTCCGGCCATCTGGCAGAGTTGGTTCAGATAGCGATTGCTGATCTCCTGCTGCGTTAATTGCCGACGCGGTATGGATTCACCTTCCGTTTGCAGACCCGTCATGGCAAACGCCTCGATTTGTTTCTGGAAAGCGCTGCCCAGACTCATGGGAGCCTGAAACTGATCGGTCATGTTGGTGGTCAGACCGCCTAGATTGCCGCCTGCGGCCCCGGATGTGATTCGATGGACCATTCCAGCGGTTTTTTTCCAGAACGCATCCGCTTGAGCCTTGCTCATGTGGAATGCGTGCTCCGCAAATTGGATCACCCACGCCTTGATTGCCGGCAGCGAATCCTTGGCGCGTTTGATGAGTCCGGATACAAAATCCCCCATCTTGGACGGCGCGAAGTCTTTGCCCACGGCAGCCCAGACGGATTTGAGCAGCGACTCCCACGCGCTGGCGTGCCCGAACTTTTCAATAGCGCTCTTGACCTTGGCAAAAGATTCGGAGATTTTAGAGGATAGGCTCTGGCCTTTTTGCCGCATCAATTCCAATGCGTCCGAGACCGCGGGCGGCAACTTGATTCCAAAATTCTTGACCTGTAATTGAATCCAATGGATCGCCTGACTTTGTGGTGTGGAAGGCCCGATCGCACCTTTTATTTGATTGATCATATTGGTAATAGCTGCTGGCGTTTTGAAGTGCACCTGCTTCACTGCCAGCGACAGGGCCGCTTGCGCCGCGGCAACATTGGCCGCATCGGCCTTCTGGGTTCCCTTGGACGATCCCGATGAAAACGACTTGCCCACGTCCGACAAGCCGCCAGCCATTCCTCCATACATTCCTTTTTCCACACTAATCATCACGTTGGCCGCACGTGCCATATTGTTGAGAATCAGGCTTCCGCCATTTGTTGGCGCGTAATGCAAGTTGTTGTTTTTTGTCTGGAACGTTTTTGCCAGCGATTCCAGACGCTTGCCCACGCCGCTAAACAATGCCCTTTCCAGTTGATGCCCGATTTTTTCAAACATCGCCACGAGCAAATTACCGAAACTGCTGAACACGGGCCACAGACTGCCCAACGATGACTTAATTGCATCCACCACACCGCTGAATGCGGCGATCATGTCCTTGCACAGCGAGCCGAAAAATCCTCCGATGCCGCCAAAAACAGCCGTGAATAATCCACCCAACGACTTGAACGCACCACCGATGTCGTCGCCGAGCTTGCTTACCAACGCCTCAATGGCCGCACCAGCCGCACCAACCGAATCGGCAATTCCCTTAAAAGCCTTCCCGGCCAACGGGGCAAGCAAAATCAGCACCGGAATCAATAGCGGTAACATCAATGCCAACTCGCCGACGCCCGCAACCAGTTCCGCCGCCAGATCAATCACCATGTCGATGGCCGCACTGACCACATTCATCAACACGTTGGCCAAACTCTTGGCCGCGTTAATTGCCAAATCAAAAAATGCCCGCGACACCTTTTTGATCCAATGCCACAGGCCCTCCATCGCATCGACGGTCTGCTTGATCGCAAACGAAGTCAACTTTTCGGTCAATGTGCCGACCACAGTGCCCGCAACCACCATGGCCAATTCCAGGGCCGATTTAATCACCGCGCCAATCGCACCGACAACCACGCCCCCCAGCGTCCTGGCCAATCCCAGAGCCACACTGACCAATGTCATAAAAGCGGTGGAGGCAATCCGCAAAATCGTCACGCCCAGCGACACAACCACACGTGTCGCCGAAACGATAGCAGTCATAAACCCGCGGCCAATCGACAACGCCACGCCCGCAATTCCCATCGCCATCTGCGACAAGCCGCCCACCACGTTGTAGACAATGTTAGCCATGGTGTCCAATCCGGACACTATTTTGGGGATCACAAAGGCCATTGCGGCCCCAATCCCGACGAATTCAGCGATCCGCACCACAAGATTCTTCGTCGGCCCCGAAATATGCTCCATTGCCTCCGCCAGATGCGTGATGACATGCGTTATTTTGGTCACTTGCGGCAGCAACAGCTTGCCAAACGACGCGCCCACATCCTCCAATCGGTTCCGCATCACAGCCATCTGCCCGCTCAACGTGTCGCGTTGCTTCACCGCGACACCCATCCCCGTTTGCGCGAGTCCTGTTATTTTATTTAACAAGAATTGGTTCATTTCCGGATTGTTGCGGCCCATGCGGGCGATTTCCTGATACTTGTGCAATTCCGGAAGCATCGACATCAACATACGCGGATCATTGTTCTGCGCCGCGATCAATCCACGCAACGCTGTGACCTGATTGAGTGTTCCATTGGACATCGCGCTTAGGCCAATGGCCATTTTTTGCATTTTTTCGGATTGCACCGCGTTGTAGCCCATGCCGGCCAGGTACGCTGTATTTTGTTCGATTTCCGGGGTGGATTCGGTGCTGACCCCGGCAATCGCCTGGATGACGGGACGAAATTGTTTCATGGATCCGCCGGTCGCGGCAACCGATGCCTGCAATCCCACCGAACTGTACTGCTCGCGCATCGCTTCGTGCAAACTAAACGCGGCCGCGGCCGCCCCGACCGCGATAACCTTAAACGCCTCGCGCCCCACGTCTTTTAAGCCGGAAAGTCCCTCTTTGAGCTTGTCGATGCCACCACCCATGCGTTCAAAAGACGACCGCATGGCCTCCATCGACTTGCTCATCCCCTCGCCAAAACCCAGCTTAATATCTTTGAACTTTTCAGCGAACTCTTTGACATTCTCGCCGACCTTTTTAAGGTTTTCGCTGGCCTTGTCCACGACAGACAACTGAATGACGGCTTCATTTTCCATTAGCGGTTTCCATTCGCTTCCGTTTGATGATGTCCACGATTTGGGTGTACGTGTAAGTCTGTGGCTTAAAGTACAATCGCAACTGGTTCATGGTCATCGCGTCAATATCGCCGGGCCTCAATTTGTATTCCGTGCCTTCCAGCAATTCACGGTATATTTTCTCAAACTCCACTATGCCATCGTCGCCGGGTCGAGCCTTTTTTTTTCACCGTCCCCCAGGCCAGACACTTCCAGCAGCTTCTGGGTGATGACTTCCCGCTGCGATGATTGCAGCATTTCGCCACATACATTTTTACTGATATGGGGATGCGCGTGCCGCAACGCTAAATAAAACAGATGCAACGCTCCGTCTGGAGTCTGGATCGCGGCATTGAATTCGTCATTGGCAATACGTATCGGGCTTTTCTGAACGTCTTCATACGCGCGATCGAGAACGTATTTGCGTGTCTCCGGGTCCATGAAAGCCAGTTGCGGCTGGATGATTTGCAGCGGCAGCCCACGCAGATAGTATTCCAACTCTTTTAGGTCTGAAATTGTGATCGGCGACATGGTATAAGTCTGGCCGTCAAAATCAAACGAGGCCTTGGTCGCAATGTGTGCATCCGGCATTTTATCTCCTTGCTAAAAATCAATATCAAGTTCCGTTGGGCATCGTAAACGCACCATCGGACTTGAACTGGATCGTTACAGTCACGAGTTGCTCCGACTCCCACTTGTAATTAGCGCTCTCAATGAACGCGGACGGCACGGAAATAGGATTGGTTAGCGTGGCCACAGGATAAAGCTGCAAATTGACGTAAGAGCCGGCCTGAATGTTCGGTGGAGTGTCATTGGTTGCGGAACCGTCCCACAAAAGATCGCAACTTCCGTCGAGTTTTTGGATGCCGCCCGTGATATTTTGATATCCGGCGGATTTGGTGTTGGTGGAGTCCAGCCCGGTCGCGGTGTGCGTGGCATTCCACTGCTTCACCGGCAATTGCACCGGGACCGCGGTCGAATTGATCGTCGGAAGCGCAGTGCCGGCAATCAGACCGCTGGTAGGTTCGGTCCAGTTCGTGCCCAACGCAATCGGCGACGAGTTTTGCAGCGTTTCCTGACCCGTCGCAGTGCCCACATAAACGTTGTAGCCGGTGGCATTCGTGCTTGCCGCCGGGCTAGTCACCGTCAACAAATAGTCAGCAGCGACAGCCAAGCTGGCCTCAGGAGACGCCACGGTCTGGCCCTGCGCGTCGGTGTAAGTGTAGACGACATAATACGTGGTCGCGGCCATCGTGCCGCCCGCAGAGCTTGCCAGCGTTGGTGCCACCGTGGGATTAGCCACGAGGCCGGTGGAGGGAATATAAGTAGCCTTGCCCGACTTTCCCGAATAATACGTTTGGCCACTGGTGGACATAGTGATCTCCTAAATTTCCTCCTTAAATCCCCAAAGGCTCAAATGTTGTCACAGCCCCGTTTTCATTCAGGGAAGAGGTTGAGTGTTGTTGTTCAAGTCGGTGTAGCGCAAACGTGCTTCCACGCTGATTTTGACCATGCTGACCCAGCCCTCCACACCGCGTTGGACGGTGGGGTCATTCAACTGGTTGGTGGCCATCTTGGTGCGGACCTTCTGGACGAATGGAAGGCCCAAGCTATCGCCGGCCTGCGAAATCGCACGCACAATTCCCCACTGGACGGGAAAAAGCACTTTTTGAACCCGCAGATCGCCGGTTGTTATCTGCGCCGTGAAATCGTAAATCGCCCGGATCCAGACCGTGGTTTCCCAGTCAATGTCCAACACATCCGGCAAAAGCTGAATCTCCGGCAGATCGGCCTGGCTGACCTCTGTTTTTGCCGGCTCCGGGTTCTCCGTAACCCACGACACCCGATTGGCCGGCTGAACAAACGTCCGAAGGAATGGATCGCTTGCGAGTGCGGAAAATAATGCGTTGTAAATTTGCGTGAACGGATCGCTGATCACGTGTTACCCCTTGGTCATGCGCAAAACAGCGTCTTTCATCGTCGTCACCATGGCTGCGGTTGTGGAAGCGTCGGGATCGGCCAGAATTTTCCGTTGTGGTGGATGTAGAAATTTTTGCCCACCGTCGTTATGCAGCGCAGCAATCTGGCCGATGGTCAACCTGCCGCCTGGATGCACGGCCGGGCCACCAATCCCCACCTGTACACCGTTTTGCACATAGCGGACGATGTTTCCCGTGGCATTCAATTCCAATGCGTTAAACAGCACACCCGTGTTACGCAGAATCGCCGGCATTCCAGTGCCGCGGCCTTTTCGGCGTTCTTTGATTGTGCTGGGGGCCAGCGGACGCCAATCACCACCGCCCCGACTAAACGTGTTGAATCTTCGCCTGGTGAAAACCAGATATTGAAACGCCCATTGCCGAAAAGCACGGCGCACCGGATTGCTTGGCGATCCGTTTTTGCTCAGCCCGGACCGAATCTGCCCTTCCAGATGTTCCAGTCCGCTAATTTTGAAAATAGCCTTACCAGCCACCGGGCAATCCTCCGCGCCATAAATATCCAGGCTTATCACCGACCAGAATTGGAGAATTGACGTTCACGTCGCTTTGGACCAGCGGGATGCTGATCTTTCCATTGATGATTGCGTCCAGCTTGCATTCGGCCCGGTCCATAATTGCTTCGATTCGCTTTACTTTTTCCTCTTTTTCCAAGAGCCCGCGCGACGAATACAACCAGAAGCCCGCAATCTTGGCGATGATGTCGATCAGCACCGGCGGCAATGCGCCCTGCGTCCCTTGAAGCGGGATCGCATAAATACTGTTGGCCATCATCATTTCGACGTAGTTGCTCGCATAATTGATCGCGGAGGCGACTTGCGTCGGGTTGGCTATCGTGTTGCTTGCCGACCCTTCGAGATTGCTCCAGATCGCGACATTCTGCACGCCAAAAACGTTTTCAATGTCACTTTGCTGGCAGTATTGGGTTTGCTGGTAAGCCATCGCATGATTCTCCAAAAACATTGGTCCGGGGAGCCAGTCACCCAGCATCGACCCGGACCAACGAGCAAGGAAGAGAGTGCGAGCACTTCCTTAGAAGTTCACGTTGGCTTGGAAAATAGCCCGTGCAACTTTCAGCAGCGGCAGGAAGTTGTCTCCAGCCACCTGTTTGACGCCAGGCGGATCGACCGTAATCACGCCGTAGGAGAACTTGCCGAAAGCGTTCGAGAAAGTTTGCAGGGCCGATTCCATATCCGGCTTGACCATGATGTCCGTCGGGACCGGATAACTGCCCTCCACAAACTCCCACCATTCCGGATCCGGCTCAGGCGTGAACACCACGGTGTCCGGGCCGAAGAAGGTCTGGATATTGCCGTTCTGGTCCGCATAAAACGCATTTTCGACCGGGTGCCAGTCAAGCCCAAGGAATCCGTCGGGAATTTCCTGCTGCAAGAATTGCTGGCTGAAGCCGGGATTTCCACGGATCAACGTCTGCAAGGTGGTGTTGCTCGAAAGGTATCCGAGCACGTTGACCCCGTAAAACGCATGTTTTAACGGGTAGCCGCTCAACTGGACGGCAGCCTGCTTGACCTTTTTGATTTGCGTAGCAATGTTGGTACTCGCGGTTTCCCAGCCCGCAGTCAGCAGATTGCCGGTACCAAATACGTTCAACTGTGCGGTGTTGCCGGTGGGCACACCATAGTTGACCGTTACTGCGGCACCAGTCGCCGACGGCAGAAGGTTGCCATTGTTATCGAACCAGAGGTTTCCGCTGGCCAGGGCTTGATAGACGGTCGCGAGCCGCAAGTTCGAGTACAAGCGGGCGAATTGTGCCGTCTGCTGCGCCACTAATTGCTCGCCCATTTTCTGCCGCATGGGATTGTCAAAATCCCGCAGCATTTCCAGCGTGTCGGGCTTGTGGACAATGTGTTCCGCCGTGTGAAGCATGATCGCAGTCGCTTCGGTAACGCCCGTCAGCGTGCGCCGTTGGCTGGGCGAGCCGTACTGGGCCAGACGCGCGGTTTGCCGGTTGCCGGCGACTTTGTAGTACGTTACCGCATTGCCCATCACCTGACGCGACGGCGTGGCAAATTCTGGCGGCAAAATATCGGCGGGAATTCCGCCTTTCGGGTCCTGAATTACACCAGTGAGATTTTCCCACCCGATAATTTGTGAAAGTGTCTTGGCCACAATACGTACTCCGTAAAATCCAACCTAAATATTGCCTTGAAACCCAATCAATCAAAAATCGTCGTTGAAACAATAGGCATAACCAAAGCTGCGAAGCTGGGATTTCAGCCACTTGGACCGCGAGGTCCCAGTCCCTGGATAGCCGATGATTTGCGCCGCCTGGATCAAGCCTCCGATGATCGCATTGGCCAACGGAGCGTCCTGGGAATTGCCCCACTCATCCGTCACCTGGATGCCATCGCCGCCGCCGATGAGAATGGCCGGATTTTGCGAGCCATCGGTATCGCCAATGAACGATCCGGCTTCAAATGCCGCCGTGGTGGCTGTAACAGTAATGACGCCGGTGCTGGTGTTGACCGCCGAATACGTCAACGTCGCCTGGGCCACAGTGCCGCCGGTAGTCGGCGCACCCGTAATCGTAAGGGTGCCCGATGATCCAATTCTGCGGACAACTTCAGCCGCACCAGCCACTGAAATCGTAATGCTGGTCGTCCCGCTGGCGGCCGCGACAGTCGTGGCGTCGATAAACGAGTTAGCGAATTTGCCGGTCGCAGTAACTTTTCCCAAGGGCATTCCACCACGCAACACGCTGGTGTCGGGCGCGTTCCCAATGTCACGCGACTTCGTACCGTCGATAATTACGCCAGTCGGAAGCGTGACTTTGCCCGCATCCGACCAGAGGATTTCGTAGAAATTTACCGCCGCGGGCAATTTGATTCCGGGCATCCCGTAACTGTTCGTACCAGCCATTTTTATTTCTCCGTGTTAGCGATTCGTGTCAGGGTATTTTTGTTCTTATTTTTTTCCGGGATACGCCATGCTCTTCATTTCTTCGGTTACTTTGGGATCGTGAGCCGGTGCATCCACGTTACGACCAAGGGCTACACTGTGCTGCAACCCAGACTTTTCGCCGCCCATCTTTTCCAGAAGGGCCGGATCGTTGTCCTTCAGTGATTCGATGACCGCTTTGGCCAACGGAGTGGAAAATCCCGCGGCAACGCTGGCTTTGGTCGATAGGCACAACGCCTTGCGTTGCCCAGCTTCGCCGATCAAGCTGGCACTGAGCTTCTTCGCCACCGCCGGCGTAATGCGATGGTCACGCACCAGGCCGTCAATTTCCGCCTGGCGAGCTTCCGCAAACGCTTCCAAGGCATCCGGATCAACCGACGGAATTCCAGACTTGGACAACAAAACCACTTGTTCACGGACGCGACTCAACTCCTTCTTCGTCTCTTCCGCGTCCTTTTTAGCGTCGGCCGCGTCTTCCTTGGCTTTTTCCAGACGCTTTACGGCCTCCGACAAAGTGTCCTCTTCGGTCGTTTCCGGTTTGAGGTCCATCGCGCTCTGCATTCGAGTCAAATGTTCTGGGGTCATTTTTGATCTCCGTTTAGTCAATTCCTGTTCCTTAATCACACCGAGCAACAAAAGGGTTGAATCCCCGTTTTCGCGACTGGCGGCAATTCGTTGAAATGGCGATTGGCCGGGCACCACGGCATCGGACACCAGACTAATCGCAGTGACAGCTTCGGTGTACTGATTGCCACGACCATCGACCACGTTGGGTTCGAGTTCCAGGGAAACATCCCGGTTGCGGAGGATGGCTGTTTCCGCCCCCGCGTCTTGCACTTCCACATCAAATTTCAGAACGTCCCCATGACGGAACAAGTTCACCACTTCCCCGCGCACCGCTTCCGCGTCACGTTTGTGATCCACCGTAAACTTGACCGGTACGCCAGCTTGTTTCATCCGTCCAAAAGCCGCTACCCACCGATCCATTCTGGCTTCGTCCACGTTAAGCCACACATTTGCGTGAGGCACGAAGAACTTGCCGGCCCGAATAACATCCTTGCGATAGCGGCGCGGCGAATCCAGGGATTGGAACTTTTCCGATTCGGAGCCAAAACAATAGCGGAGCGTGGCATTCGTCATGCCAGTTAATTGGCCAATTGTGTGGTTATGAAGATTCAGCGTTTTCGCGGCGCGTCAGAAATGACGGGATAATTGACATCAACACGACCCGACCGCAGAAGTAACCATTTCGCAGTTTCAGTGATCGGTTCACGTCGGGCGAGCATTCCATGGAGCTTGGCTTTCGCCGCCGGAAGTGACGCCATAATTACCGGATCGTCAGCGGCTAAGGGATAAAATGGAGGATATCTTTTCAGCATGGTCCACCTGTTTTAATTTTACCACCACCACGTCCCTTTGAGCAACCAATTTATGTTCGATGGACTCTACTTGGAACGCGGTTCCCTTCTCGACCAGCATTTCTCGTTCAACAGTGACATCGCTCAGATTTTCGATGGAAACCGATCCATGCGATTCCATCTCAAAAAGGACGTTGGCCGTGCCTGGAGCGGTCTCTTTATTGAAGTTGGAAAAATACTCCGCGTTTTCCACGGACCGCGTTGCCGAAGTGAGGGCACGTGCCACGACGGTATCGCCGACCTGAAGATGCGATATTTGTTCTGCCGGCAGATCATGTATTCCGCGAAAAATTAAACCGGAAAAACGGGGAGCGTGTTTTATGGCGTTTTGAATGAGGCGAAGGTCAACGGCAGCTTCACCGACTTGAGAATTCTCCCAGTCCGCCTGCCGAATCTTCTTGTGTCCAAATAGACTCCATCTTTTAATGGCGTCTTTGGTGGGCGAATCCAAAGACTTCTCCCATATTTGCTGCGATTCATTTTTGAGGATTGCCTCTGTGATAAGTTTGGTTGGCTCGCCAAAGAGCGGCGGTGCGGAAAGTTCTCGATGCACATTACCCCAATTTTTCCCAAAGCCCGCGTCTGGCACCACGCTGACGGTCTTACCGTCCGGGCCTTTTGTTTGTGTTGGAATTGCAGTCTCGTTGGTTAGGCTCTTTTCGTGTTTCAAAATGGGCAATTTACTACAACGGCAATTCCATCCACACGGAGGTGTCCACTGATTCCAGATGGAATCCGCTTTACCGCGGCGCACGCCGTCCATAGCCGCGTGAGTCGGACGCACGCGATCATCGCCGACCGTTACATACTCAAAACCCCACAAAATCTCCTGAATAGACGGATCGCGTAAGCCATTCTCGCGTCCGGCGGAATAGGCGATCTGCGTCTGGGTACGCACGATGGTTTCCAGTACCCACGGGTTCGCCGCAGACACTCCAGTGGTAATAAACGCCTGGTGCAGCCGTTTCATAGCATCTTGCACGTGCTCGCCACGTGCGGTACTTTCAAAAATTGATTTGTTGATTTCATTGACTACCTTCTGACTCCATGCCCTGCTGAACGTCGCAGCCGTTCGGCTGTAACTGTCTTGAATTTTTGCAAAGTCGGCGGAGGAGAGTCCAATCCGATTTTTCAAAAACTCTGAGGCGTCGGCGTTTAGTCCCAGACGCAATGTGCGGCCCGCAATGTCGCGTAAGACTCGCCAACGGCCTCGCAGATGCGCTGTGACCATGGTAACGGCTAATTGATGGGCAATTTGCGGCTGCAATTGGCTGGCAGTGAGCGGGGTTTTATTGCGAGCGCTGCGCATGGCACGCCCGCGGAACACAGACAGATCGGCGGATATTGACGGCATCGCCCGCGTGACAATGCGTTCGCGATCCGAATCTTGTCGAAGCACTTCACGAAAATGCGGTCGATCTTTCATCACATGGTTTCAGACCCAGCAGACACAGCCGGCTGCTCCAATGTTTCCACACTTTGATGCGAATCGTCCGCGGATGGGGTGGGTAGCGTGTCGGTCTCAATGCCGGCGGTCGTTGAGCTGGACAGTGATTGTGGAACGCCGGCAATGACGCGAGACGCGGCATTAGATTCCACCTGATTGAGAATCGCAGCCTGGTCGATGGTTTGACCAATTTTGGGTAGCTCGGCCATGTCCAGCAGGGCATCCAGATTGACCGTGGAGAGCATTATTTCCGCAGCCGATGCACCTTGAGTGAGCACAGCCTGCAACACCTGTCGCACAAAATCACGAGTTTCGTTGACCACGGGCATCGCGGAAATGGTAACTGTGCCGACTGAATCAGCCCCATAGTTCAGCAGCATCAGTTGATCGACGACCTGGCGGTTCACTTCGTCCGTAATCTGATCGTGCAAAAGCTGGGCCATTTGAATGACCAAACTGGCGTGCGTTTCCGCCTCAGCTTTTGTACCCGACTGGCCTTCAGTTGCCGCACGCTCCGGGACCAGATACGCACGCATGATTAGTGAATCCAGGTATCGCAACCGCTCGATAAACCCAGGCTGGCGGCTTCCTTTATCTTCCAAAAGCTCGATGATCCACCGACGCTTTTCCGGCGACGAAGCCTGCCGGTCATCGCTGGGAGTCGCAAACTCGTTGGGCACCGCAATACCTTTACCGCTGGAGATATTTGCGAGCACCGAAACTGCTAATTCGTAGTTGTCCTTTTGTTCGCCCGCTTTATTTTTTGACACGCCCGGCGGAAAATGAACCAGGGGGAACACGCCGGCAATTTTGCGGTCGTAACGGGCGGCTCCATCTTGTGCGTCTTTCCAGATCGGAAGCAAAAACCGCAGATTTTCGCACTTGCCGCGCCCATACAAATTGCCAGCCTCTTGATCGTAAGTGAAAAGGAAACACTTCTGGCGTGGCATCGCGACCGTGCGATTGATAATGCCGGTCCATTCACCACTGTCCTGATCCACTAAAATTTCAGTGACTTCATGCAGCAGTGGCTTGAGCTTTTTCAAACATATCTGATTGTCGAGAGTTTCAAACACCTTTTCAAAGCCAATCCATCCGAAATCAACGCCCAAAAGCATGTGCTGCAAAATTGATCGCCGATGCTGACTCATCTGTGCTTGAATGAAATCTTTCGCACCGTCTGGTGCGTCTTTGGTGGCTTCATACGACCATTTGCTTGTGAGGATCGGAGCGTTCGCGACCGCACGTGCCAATCGCACCGTAGCATTGGCCAGCATGATGCGGTAATAAGCATACGTCGCCGGCCACGCATCGGGCACCCCTGGAATGCGTGCCGAAGTGGCCACAACATCGATGGTGTAATTGCCGTCCTGTCTAGTCCGTTCCGGATAAATGATCGCCGGCAATGCTCCGGTCAGCGGCATGTTTCGCGGATCCGCGAAAACCTGCTTGCCAGTCTGGTCCGATGTCAGCGTTTGCGTTGTCGCATCCGGCGGGGTGGTGATGGGCGCGATAAAATTGGGATCAACCAATTGATTGTTGGGATTGTTTGGCTGGTCAGACATTTATTTGCCCTACCGAAAGTTGAGGTTTTCGGATAGGCCGCAGATACCACACCGCGTAACCGACCGCATCCGACGCATGGCTCAACGAGGCGTCGGATTTGTCCAATGCGCCATCCTGGCCTCGCGTCATTGTTTCTAAATCGCAAATCAACCGCTGACATCGCGGGTGCAATTTGCAGTGGACATTGCCCGACAGGTCCAACATCGCCGCGTTGAACGCATTCACTCGCTCTTCAATAAACGGGTTGGCAGCCGGCACGCGAATTCTGTAATTCACGCCCAGCAGGTCCAATCCCTGCTTCACGTAATCCCAGTTTGACTCGTTGTGTCCCGTGAGTCTATTGCGTCCGCTGGCATCCCCGAAACAATGCACTTCCGTTACCGCATTATCTTGCAGCCAACGTGGGAACAGGTCCGTCAATATGCGCCGCAAGTCGAGGCGTGGCTCAAAAAACTCGTGAAAAATGGAAAACACGTCTGCGTCTTGATTCCATTGTCCCAGCAGCATGTGCATACCAGGATTGCTGTTAAAATCCCACATCATTGCAAGGGGACGATGCGGATCGAAACAAACGGCGGTGTCCACATGTTTTTCGGCATCAAAATAGGGGTAAACGCGACGGCCGGCCACGTCTATAGCCGATCCGTTCAAATACTGGTCCGCCAGTTCGGGCGTAAGTTTTTTCAGCATTGCCCCGGCGAATTCCGCAACAACTTTATTGTCCGCGGTTCGGGCACGATAAACGGCCACTGCCGAGGATGGATTGTGAGCCTCTCGGTAAATCCGCGTTCGCGTTCCTTCATTGGTGTAGGTGAAAAGCAGTTGGTGCAGTCTGGCGCTTGGATGACGCACGCGGCCGAGCAACTGGGTAAATGGGTCGTATTTAGGATCCACCGACTCCGGCCAGCGGGACGGCTCATCCCCCCATGCCGCACCAACCTCCCAACCCGTGATGTGTTCTGGTACATCTGCGGTCCGCACCAGAATTACGCTGGGCTTGCGGGGACGGCTCAAGGTTTGAACGATGATGCCCGGCGCACCAAACCGACCACGATCCAATGACCCGGCTTCACGAAACTCATAATTCCAGTGGGCCTGATCCATAGCCTCCTGAAGTGCCGGGATGCAATAATCTTTTGCGGCCTGGTAGGTAGGTGCAATAATGGCCGACGGGCACCCAGTGGGATTCCCTTTTTTATCAAATGCGTTGAGCAGATGCAGGCACAATAATTTTCTCGCCCCGATCCATGTTTTACCGCTGGACCAGCCACCTTCCAGAAAAACATATCGGTGGGTTATATCGGACGCAAAATCCGCCTGGCCGCCGGCAATTGGACGCCACAACATGGATTCATTTTTCGCCATTGTTGCTCTCGTTCAATTGTGGTGGTGGTGTCTCTACAATCTGCGGCTGATCGGAGGGAGTGTGTATTGAAAAATCAAAACCAATCGCCAACGGCGGCTCGCCGGAAAAGCTGATATCGGAACGGTCCCGAAACTTTTCAGGACGCGCACCTTTGAGCAGAAAAATGAGCAGCGTATCGCTGTATTTTTGGATGGCACCGACTTTTACGCCACCTTGATAAACCGGCTCCTCTACCCCGTCTACAGCACGCCGCCGCGCCTCTTTTTCCATCAAGTCCGCGGCTTGGTTTAACGCATCCTCCCATTCAGCCGCAAATTTTTTGTCTTTTTTCCTCCATACGTAGGCAACTTGCGGGGCGAGTTTTATTGCCAAGGCCGCTTGCGTTACGTTTCCACAACGTGCAAATTCCCTGATAAAATGGCGTTTTTTGAGAGCCTTTCGCTTGGGTGACAGACGCATCATTGGTTTTAATCCTCCACGTAATTTAAGTCCCAAATTGGCCTGGGAATACGATCAGAAAGCCAGCGGGAAGCCGCGTCTTTGTTTTGCACGGCGATAAAAGTGTCGCAATTTTTACCCCACGTCTGCAATGGAGTTCCTTTGACAAGATTTTGGATACGAGATTTTGTAAGGCCTGGAAAGTTGAGATTGCCGCTGCTCCATGAGGACGCGAGCCACCACGCTATGAATTCATCATTCAATTTGAATTCGTCCGGCAATTTTCGTTGGCCAGTGGAGTACCATTTTTCATAAGCGGGCCGGAAAGCTCTGCGAGCCGCGGAACGGATACAAATGACCATGGAATCGCCACGGCGTGTCAGGACTGGTGTAAAATGGAAGAGTGATGGCTCGGACAGTTCGATCTGCACCATAGCCCATGATAGAAGTGCCCAGTTATTCTGGCAACGGAAAATACGTACCGATACGGCCCCTTCGTTATTGCCGCAATGAAGGGAAGCTCCGAAGAGCATTGCGGCATCAATCATGTGGTATGGATTGTCGCAAATCGTAAACGATTCTCCGTATCGAGGTTAATGGTAAATCTAAAATTTTGGCGGTTGTTTTGATGGGTAATTGGCCGATGGTGGTGAGGAGAAAAACCCAGCGTTTTTTTTGTTCAAATTTCTGGGAGAGGTGGAGCAGAAGTCGGACGGCGTTTTCCCAGTCGGCCAAGGTGGATGTTTTTTTTTCTTCCATGGATGGTGAGAGTTCGATAGTGGGTTGGCGTGATCGGCCGAGTTGTTGGCGCACGTAATTTCGGATGCTGATAGCTCTCCATGCGGACCATGGGACATTGCCAACGCGGTACGAGCGAGCCGCAAAAAATAGAGCAGCACCTGCGTGCTCCTGTCCCGCTTCGCCCCAATGTTTTTTAGCAAAATTGGTAGCCCAGAGGAGTTCTTGTTGGCAGATCGTGTCGATCTGATCGGATGTGAACGATTTTGCGGATAGTAGTGCGGCCCGTCGGCGAGGATGGTTTTTGGGGTAGGTGGTTGCGACCAGATTCACTTTCATGTTAGGTAATTGTTCGCATGTTGGGAAAAAAGTCAAATCGGGTTAAAGCGCTAAACCGATAACCGTATTAGCTCGTCATGCCGGTGGCTGGGTCTGCCCAGGATTGATCCGTGTTGGAAATTGGGGTTGGAATGCGGTTTGGAGCCGGAAGCGTCTTAAATCGCGTTTATGGAGGCCGCATTAAATAAAAGTTTACATAAGTGTAAAACAAAAAAAATATAAATTTTACTTACGCTTCCATCTTGATGTAACTTAAGAGTCTGGAAGCTAAAACACTTATGGTTATTGAATAATATTACTTTTATCTTTTATCTAAGGGGTATGGGTATAGAAAGGGTGTCA
>JAEHJW020008350.1_pt1 | contig 26395 bp, 39 predicted proteins | sample 9271431 | NCBI WGS metagenome assembly JAEHJW02 | reverse complement strand
CACAGATTTTTGCGCGCGCAGGTTTTATGGGGTGGGGGGTCAAAAAGGGAGATGTCAGGATGGGCGCACGGGGACCGGTCGGCAAGCCGAACGAGCTGAAGCTGCTCGAAGGCGGCCGGGGTCATCGTCCTCTCGACTTGACGTCGATGTTCCGGCCCGAGGTCGGACTGCCGTCGATACCGAAGCACCTGACGCCTCTCGGTCGCAAGGCGTGGAAGCGATTGACTCCCGAGCTGGTCCGCTACAACCTGTTGAGCATCGTCGACCGTGACGCGCTGGCGATGCTCTGCCAGACCATCGGCCGTATCGAGCTCGTCGAGACGAGCCTGGCTGCCACCCAGTCGTTGCTGGCTAGCCGCGGCGAAGACCCTGCCGGCGCGCTGCTCGGCTCGACGCCCAACGGCATGAAAGTGCAGCACCCGCTCTATCAGGTGCTCAACCGAGAGATGGAAAAGGCCCGCAACCTGCTCGCCGAATTCGGACTCACGCCGGCGCAGCGCGCACGAGTCAGCACGGCCATCCGCGCCCAGGCTTCGCTGTTCGATGTCAACACCCCGGATGGTCGCGCCGGCGCGACCGCCGAGCCCGCGAGACCCGCCGGATTCTCCGGTTTCGATTGACCCGTGGCCGCCAGCTACTTCGACCGCGCGTTGGCCTACGCGCGGCGAGTGGTTGCGGGCGAAGAAGTTTCCGGGAGACTTGAACGCCTGGCCTGCGAACGCTTCCTCGGCGATCTCGAGCGGCAAGGGACGCCCGATTTTCCCTACGTGCTCGACGACGCGTCGCCCGGCGCCGGCAAGCGCACGCGGGGCGCCCGGGCGTGTGAATTCCTGGAGTTGCTGCCGCACATCAAAGGGCAGTGGGCGCGGCCCGAATACCGGGACGGGCGTCTGCAGTACATGAAATTGAGTCTGGAGGACTGGCAGGTGTTCATTGTGCTCAACGTCTTTGGCTGGCTGCACATGACCACCGGGCTGCGCCGTTTCCGCCGCGTCTATGAAGAGGTCGCCCGCAAGAACGCCAAATCGACACTGGCTGCCGGGCTGCTGCTGTTCTGCCTGGCGGCCGATGGCGAGCCAGGTGCCCAGGTCTTCAGCGCCGCCACGACCGGCGACCAGGCGCGCCTGGTCTTCGACGATGCCCGCCAGATGGCGATGCGCGAGCCCGAATTCGTGGCTCGATTCGGCGTCAGCGTGGCCATGCACGACATCACCGTGTCCGCCACCGCGAGCAGCGCCAAGCCGCTCAACGCCGAGGGCTCGACGCTCGACGGTCTGAACATTCACGCCGCCATCGTCGACGAGCTGCACGCCCACAAAACCCGGGCCGTCTATGACGTGCTCGACACCGCCACCGGCGCCAGGTCGCAGCCCTTGATCGTGATGATCACAACTGCCGGCAGCGACCGCAGCGGAATCTGCTATGAGCAGCGCGACTACACGGTCAAGGTGCTGGAGCGCACCAGTGTCGACGAAAACTGGTTCGGCATCATCTACACGCTGGACGACGGTGATCTCTGGCACGACCCGGCGGTCTGGCGCAAGGCCAATCCGAACTACGGCGTCAGCGTCCTGGTTGACGACATGCAGGCAGCATGCCGAAAGGCGCAAGCACAGCCGTCTGCACTCAACAACTTCCTGACCAAGCGGCTCAACGTCTGGGTCAACGCCGACACCGCCTGGATGGACATGCGGGCCTGGGAGCGGTGCGGAGACAAGACGCTGCGCGTCGATCGAGTAGCGCATCTTCCCTGCGTCTCATCGCTCGATCTGGCCAGCAAGGTGGACGTCGCCGCGCAGGTGCGCCTCTTCCGCGACGACGAAGCCGACCGCTACTACCTGATCCCGCGCTTCTGGCTGCCGCGTCGCGCCATCGACCAGGGCCGCAACAGCCAGTATGACGGCTGGGCGCGCGCCGGGCACCTGCAGGTCACTGACGGCGAGGTGATCGACTTCGACCAGATCGAGGACGCGCTGCGCTCCGACTTGGCCGAGCTCGACATCACAGAGATGCCGTTCGACCCTTGGCAAGCCACGCAACTGGCCAGCCACATGCTCAGCGAGGGCGCGCCCATGGTCGAGTACCGCCAGACGGTGCAGAACATGAGCGAACCCATGAAGTTACTCGAATCGCTCGTACTGCAGGGAAAGCTCATCCACGACGCCAATCCGATGATGACCTGGATGATCAGCAACGTGGTCTGCCACCGCGATGTGAAAGACAACATCTACCCGAGGAAAGAGCGAGAAGAGAACAAGATCGACGGGCCGGTGGCGGCCATCATGGCGCTGGGGCGCATCGTGTCTCAGGGAGAAGGGCAGGCTGTCATCGATGCCAACTACGAACTTCTGGTGATCTGATGCACGTCAACATCTTCAACGCCTGCTTGCTGCTCGGATGGATACTCGTGCTGGGCGGAGGTGTGTGGATCAATACCGGAGTCGGCTTGGCCGCCGCCGGGCTGCTGCTCATCGTGCTGGCCCTTGTGTCTGCACGCATCGCGGGCGGCATCTACGTGCCAGATACGAAGGCGGAGCGCTGATGTTCATCAGCCGCATTCGAGCCGCAGCAGACGGCGACCGCTCGCCATGGGGGTCATTCTGGTTCGAGCCTCTTGGCAGCCGCACCGTCACCGGTCAGCGCGTGAACGCCGACACGGCCCTGCAGCTCTCTGCCGTCTATGCCTGCACGCGCGTGCTGACAGAAGGCTTTGCGGTGTTGCCGTTCAAACTCTATCGGCCCAGGGTCGGCGGCCGTGGGCGTGCGCCGATTACCGATCACTGGGCCTATTCACTGTTCACGCGGCGGCCGAATCAGTTTCACAACCCGTTCATCTGGCGCGAGCTCTTGCAGGGCCACCTGGTGCTGCGCGGCAACGCCTTCAACGAGATCGTTGACGATGGTGCCGGCGGCATCGCGCAGCTTCTGCCGAGGCACCCCGACCGCATCAAGATCGACCTGCTGGGAAACGACTCCTGGCGCTATCTCTACAGCCAGCCAGATGGCTCACAACGCGTCATCCGCCGCGACAAGATGTGGCACATCCGGGGCCTGAGCAGCGACGGCATCGTCGGCATGAACCCGATCGAGGTGCAACGCGAGACCATCGGCGGCGGCCTGGCGGCACAGGAGTACGGAAACCGATTCTTCCTGAACGACGCCAAGCCCAGCGGTGGCTGGATCGAGTTTCCCGGCAAGATCGCCGACAAGTCGGCGCGCGAGAACCTGACCGAGAGCATCAAAAGCGCGATCAGCGGCAACAACCGCCACCGCATGCTCACGCTCGACCAGGGCATGAAGTATCACGAAGTTGGCATGACCAACAAGGACAGCCAGTTCCTGGAGTCCCGTGGCTACACCCGCAGCGAGATCGCCGGCATGTTCCGCGTTCCACCGCACATGATCGGCGACCTCAGCCGGGCGACCTTCAGCAACATCGAGCAGCAGTCGATCGACTTCTGGCAGAACACCATGCTGCCGTGGTGCGAGCGCTGGGAGTCGGCGGTCGAGGAGCTGATCGGCGACGACGCGATCGAAGTTGAATTCGACTTCCGCAACCTCATGCGCGGTGACAGTGCCAGCCGCGGTGTCTACTTGCACAACCTGGTGCTCGATGGCGTGCTCACGCGCAACGAGGCGCGCGAGTGGGAGGGCCTGGACCCGATCGAGGGCCTGGACGAACCGCTAGTGCCGGCGAATGAGCGCGGGTTGAATGACCCGGACCCCGCCAAGGAGTCTGGAGTCGGAGAGTCGCTTCCAGACGAGAAGACAACGCCTGCCGATGACAGTGCAGACGCCCGCATGCAGCAGCTTCTGCGCGGCAACGCGGCGCGGATGACCCGGCGCCTTCTGTCTGGTCAGGTCGTGTCTAGCGCCGTGCTGGCCGATGCGCTGGCCGTCACCGATCCGGTCGCCGAGAAGTGGCTCAGCCTGAGCCGAGACGGCTACACCGAAGAGCAACTTGCCGCGTCCCTTGTGGAGCTGGCGACGAAAGGCAACGCATGACCCACCACTTCCTCGCCGAAGCGCTAGCAACGCCCTGGGCGCTGCAGCCCGAGCGCATGGCGGCTTACGCCGCGGTGCTGGCTGGCCGCTACTTCGGCCGCGTACGCGCCGCCGATCACCGCGACGATACGCAGTACGACGAGGCCGGAAATCCGATGCCCAAGACTGCCGCGACGCCCCAGGCTGCGCGCCCTGCCGTTCGACAGAACGGGTCCATTGCCGTCGTGTCTGTCTACGGCACCATCACGCAGCGCGCCACGATGATGTCGATCTGCGATGGCGGCACCAGCACCCAGGCCATCAGCCAGGCGCTTCGGCAGGCCAACGCCGACGAGACCGTCAGCGGCATCATTCTCGACATCGACAGCCCCGGTGGCAGCGTCTACGGCGTTGCCGAGCTGGCCGCCGAGATTCGCGCCAGCGCCAAGCCGGTGACGGCTGTCGCAAACAGCCTGGCCGCCAGTGCCGCCTACTGGCTGGGCACGGCAGCGAGTGAGTTCTTCGTCACCCCCGGTGGTGAAGTCGGGTCCATCGGCGTCTGGATGGCGCACGAAGACTGGAGCAAGGCCCTGGCCGACGCTGGCGTGGCCACCACGCTCATCAGCGCTGGCAAGTTCAAGACCGAGGGCCACCCCTATGGTCCACTCGACACCGAGGCGCGTGACTTCATGCAGAGCCGCGTCGACGACTATTACGGCGCCTTCACGCGCGACGTAGCCAAGGGCCGCAAAGTCAGCGCCGAGGACGTGCGCAACGGCATGGGCCAGGGCCGCGTGCTGGGTGCCAGCCAGGCCAAGAGCGCCGGCATGGTCGACGGCGTGCTGACTTTCGACCAGGTGGTGCGCCACGTCGCGCGCAGCCTGCAGCCCAAAGGCCGCAGCGCCCAGGAGCAACAACGCCAGCGCCTTGCGCTGCTGGCTCTCGAGTAATCCGGGCGCGCACCGCCCAAACGCGTCGGGTCCGTTGACCTGACCGCGCCGGCTCCGTCGAGCCGCAGTGCAACCCGCTGGCCGCTTTCGTGCGGCCTTTGTCATTTCTGAACTGGAGATCCTCATCATGTCCGCACATATCCGCGCGCTCAAGGCCAAGAAGGCCGACGCGCTCAAGCAAGCCAACACGCTCAACGCCGTCACCGACCGCGAGCTGAGCGCCGACGAACAGAAGGCCTTGGACGGCCACATCGCCAGCGTCACCGCGCTCAACGCTCAGATCGAGCGCGCCGAATTCCTGGCCAACCAGGAAGCCGGGATGACCGCCTCGGGCGGCGTCGAAATCGCCGCCACGTCGCAGATCAAGGTCAGCGAGAACCTCGAGCAAGACCCGAAGCGCGGCTTCAAGTCCTTCGGCGAGTTCACTGCCGCCGTGAAGGCAGGCAGCTCCGGTGCTTCCGAGCTTGACAGCCGGCTCAAGATCGGCGCCGCCGCTCCCAGCACCTACGGCAACGAAGCGAACGGCGCCGATGGCGGCTTCCTCGTTCCGCCCAGCTTCAGTTCGGAGATCTTCACTCTGGCGCTGACGGACGACGCACTGCTGCCGTTCACCGACAACACGCCGGTCACGGGCAACGGCATGGTGTTCCCCAAGGACGAAACCACGCCATGGGGCACCAACGGCGTGCGCGCCTACTGGCAGGCCGAGGCCACCGCGGCCACGGCTACCAAGCCCGTGCTTGGCACCCAGGCCATGCGGCTGCACAAGCTGATGGCGCTCGTGCCGTTGACCAACGAGCTGCTTTCCGACTCGGTGGCCGGCGGCGCCTTCGTCATGCCGCTGATCGCGCGCTCGATCCGCTGGAAGACCAACGAGGCCATCCTGAACGGTAATGGCGAAGGCCAGCCGCAGGGAATGTTCGTTTCCCCAGCGGCGGTGGTTCAGGCCAAAGACGGCGGGCAGGCCGCTTCGACGGTCTCTGCGCTAAACATCATGAACATGATCGCGCGTTTGCCACCGGGCACGTTCAGCGAGGCGCAATGGCTGGTCACGCCGGACGCGCTGCCGTCGATCTTTACCCTTACCCTGGGCAACTATCCGATCTGGATTCCAGTGAGCCAGGGCATTCAGGGCTCTCCCTACGGAACGCTGGCCGGTCGCCCGGTGAACGTGTCTCAGCACGTCGCTGCATTCAGTTCGCAGGGTGATATCTCTCTCGTCGTGCCGAACTGGTATCGGACCATCACCAAGGCTGGTTCTGGTATCCAGACCGACCAGTCGATGCATCTGTACTTCGACGCCGACGTGACGGCCTTCCGTGCCACCTTCCGCATGGACGGCGGCGCCAAGATCGCCGCACCGATCTCCCAGGCAAAGGGCTCCAAGACGCTGAGCCCGTTCGTTCAATTGGCCGCCCGCTAATCTTCCCTGGCCGCCTTGACGCGGCCATCTCAACTTCAAAGGACTCACCATGTATCTGAACCAAAAACCAAGCGAGTCGCTGGCAGTGCTCGGCACCATCGATCCGGTCTCCCAAGGCGCCGCCACCGTGACAACCGGCTGGGTTGATGCCGGGCAGTATTTCTCTCTCATGGCGCTTATCCAGACCGGCGTGCTCGGCGCGGCAGCCACGGTCGACGCCAAGCTGCAACAAGCCAGCGATTCCGGCGGCACGGGAGTGAAGGACATCACCGGCGCGGCGATCACCCAGATCGTCAAGGCATCTGGAGATGCTAAGCAGGCGATCATCAACCTGCGCGCATCACAGCTCGACGTGGAGGGCGGATTCCGCTACGTGCGGCTGTCGCTCACTGTCGGCACCGCGGCCTCGCTCGTCAGCGCCACGCTATTTGGTTGCTATCCGCGCATTGCGCCAGTGAGCAACCAGGCCGCCACCGTCCAGGTCGTCTGACTGTAGGTCGGTCCCCGCAGCGCCCCGCGCGAGAAATCGCCGGGGCGCTCCCATTTGGAGCGTTCCATGTCGCTTGTCCAGACGTCCACACCTGGCATTGAGCCGGTGTCGCTTGTTGACGCCAAGAACTTTTTGCGCGTCGATGCGGACCTGACGGCGGACGACACTCTCATCTCCTTGCTCATTGGGGCGGCTCGCCGCTATGCCGAGGCCTACACCGGGCGCAGCTTTATCAGTCAGGGCTGGAGGCTGATCCTCGACAGCTTCCCCGGCTACGGCATCACCGGCACCGAATGGGGCGTCCCCTTCAGCCACCCGCGGAATGCGGTGCTCTTTGAGAAGGGCCCGCTGATCTCCGTTGATTCCATCGTCTACACGGCGATGGATCAGAGCACCGTCACCGTGCTCTCCCCTGGCGCTCCTGACTATGCCATTGACCTGGCGGGAGCCGTGCCGCGCATGACGCCAGGCTTCGGCCGGGTGTGGCCCATCCCACTGCCGCAGATTGGTGCTGTGCAGATCAACTACACGGCAGGCTACGGGACTACGGCCGCATCGGTGCCTGAAGGCATCCGGCATTGGATGCTGATGCGCATCTCGACCCTCTACGAGAACCGCGAAGAGGTCGCCATCCTCGGGCGCGGAAAGGTCGATCCATTGCCATTCGTTGATGGCCTGCTCGATCCGTACCGGGTGCCACTTCTGTGAGCCAGGCCAGTATCCGCAGTGGCGATCTACGCCGCCGGGTGACAGTGCAGCAGCGAACAGTCAGCGTCGACACTTTCGGCCAGCAAGCCGTGAGCTGGTCCAGCTTTCTTGAATGCTGGGCCGACATCCAGCCGTCCAGCGGGCGTGAGCTGATCGCAGCTCAGGCCCAACAGTCCGAGGTGACGCACCAGGTGGTCATCCGCTATCGATCCGGCGTCTTACCGGCCATGCGAGTGCTCTATCAGGGCCGCGTTTTCGACATTCAAAGCGTGATCGACGTCGACACCCAGCACCGCCGCCTTGCCCTCATGTGCAGCGAAGGCCTCAACCAGGGTTGATTCATGTTCGCCACCCGCCTCCCCACCGAATCCGTGAGCGTCCAAGCCCGTGTCATCCGCGCCGACGGTCGCGTCGAGGAGCTGGGGACTATCGCCTACTGGCACCGCAACCCGCTGCGCCGCCTCGCGTGGCGCCTTACTCAACTCCTGCGCGGTCGCCGTGCGGGTCGCATCACTTCAGGAGCCTGACATGGCATTCGGAACCGCAACCGTCGTCACCAACAGCGGCAAGGCAATCGCTGCCAAGCGCCACATCGGCGCCACTCCGGCACAGGCCGAGCCGAACTACATCGGCATAGGCGTGGGCGCCACCGTCGCGGCACGTACTGCGGTCGCCTCAGATACCGCACTGAGCACTGCAGTTGAGTCTCGCGTCGCAGCCACATCGAGCACTGTCACCACCGCGGTCGCCAACGACACTTACCAGACGGTTGGCACAATCACTGCCACCGCGGCGCGTGCCGTCGATGAAGCCGGAACGTTCGATGCTGTCAGTGCCGGCAGCATGGACATCAGCGCGACCTTCGCGGTGGTGAACCTGGCCATTGGCGACAGCCTGCAGCTCACGTTCAAGAAGCAGTTCAACTGAAACCGTGAAGCTCATCCTCTGCCGCAACCGCAGTATCGGAAGCTGGTTCCTGCGCGCGGCCATGTGGAGCCGCTGGTCACATGCGGCTGTCTATGACGAGCGCGACGGCATCGTCTACGACTCGACGTTCTGGCAAGGAGGTGTCAAGAGCCACTTCTACACCGACTTCTGCGAGCGCTACCCGCAGCGCGAGATTCGTGATCTCACGCCCGAGGTGACCGACTCGTCGGCGCGCTACTGGCTGGCTGCTCAGATCGACAAGCCCTACGACTGGACCGCGCTTCTCTCCTTCGTCGTGCACCGCAACTGGCAAGACCCCGATTCGTGGTTTTGCAGCGAGTTGGCCGAGAGCGTGCGCGATCAGTTCGGCGTGCCTCGCTTTCGAGCGGCCGTGAGCAGGATCACACCACTACATCAGGATATGGTTGTATGAACGAGATCATCGCTCCACAGAGGATTGCGCGTGAGGACCGCGGGTGGCGTCTGAACCGCGAGATCAACCTCGGGTCGCTGGTCGCCTCCACGGTGCTGCTCGCGTCGGCGTTGACCTACGTCGGCACGATCGAGCGACGCATTGCGCTCATCGAGCGCGACCTCACCGTATTGCACGGCGTGGACGAGACGATCTCGAAGAACCAGGCCAACGACATCGGCACGGTGCAAAAGCAGCTCACGCGCATTGACGACAAGCTCGATCGGCTCGTGGACAAGGCGCTGGCGCACAACGGAGTGATCAAGTGACTGACCAAGAAATCACCCTTACCGACGACGAGCGCCAGCCTTGCGAGGTCTGGACCCGCGTCATGGGCTACCACCGCCCGAAGTCGAGTTTCAACATCGGCAAGCAAGGCGAGTTCAACGAGCGCAAGGTGTTTGCCGAGCCCAAGATCAGCGATGAAGCGCGCCATGACTGACCGAGAAGAGTCGACCATCCGACGCGCCATCGCGGTGCTCGAGGAACGCCTCTCGGCGATGCTTGATGACCCGCACGCTCTGCGCGCCAAGATCGACCTGATGCGCAACCGCATTCAGGAGATGCGCGGGCAGCTCAAAGAGCGCGAGTGGTCGCGGCCGTGAATGCGTTTCGGCAACTGCTTCTTCTGGGCCTGGCTCGAATGGCACAAACGCGTGTACGCATGGCGGCGTGCTGGGGGCCGGCAGGGCTGGGAGCCGGTGCTGTGCGTGCGGCCGAGCCGGTCGAACCCGTGGTGGATACCGCATTTCCTCGTGTCCCGCGAGGTCAGTGGGGGTATCCCCGGCATGGAGGAAGCGGAGTCGTTCAAGCCGCTGCACCCGAGCGACGTGCCGTGGTGGAAAGCCTGGACGCATTTCTTGTTCGTCGGCGCCGTGAGGCGGGGCGATTTCCCTGACACGTTACCTATCCATTGAACGCGAACTGACCATGACCCACGCCGAAATCCTCGCCGCCATCGCGGCATCCCCAGCGTTGCAAGCCCTGGCCGCCGCGCGCAACGACGTTGGCCTTGCTGCAGCCTTGAGCGCCGTCCGCACGAAGATCGAGCCGCGCATGATCAGCGCGCGCGGCCTGGCCGAACGCTACTCAGGCGGCCCTCTTGGGGCCGAAGTTGTGCTGATGAAGCTCGAAGGCGCGGCGGCCACGCTGAGCGCCAGTGCCGACCCGAACCAAAAGGTGATCGGCTCGCTGCTCAAGCGCCAGCTTGGGTTTCTTGCCGGCGACGGCCTGGACTTCGGCAGCGCCGCACTGCGCGCCATGCTCGATCAGTTCGTGGTCCTGGGCATCCTCACCCAGATTGAGACGGACTCGCTCAAAAGCATTGCCGTGGCGCCCGAGGTGGTCACTGCCGCCGAGGTGTCCGCGACGTTGAACGGAGTCTGACCATGGCGAACATCCTGCGCAACAACGTTGGCACCGTCATCAGTGTCACCACGGCGAACGCCATTGCCAGCGCGGCCTACGCGGTGGCGGCCGACAAGCTCACCATCGACAACAGCACCAACAAGGCGTTGATGGTGGATTTCGAGTTGCTGCCTGCAGCTTTCGCCGTCGCGCCGGTCTCCGGTGCGATCTCGCTGATCGCGGTGGACTGGTCGCTCGACGGCACCACGGCCGGCCCCGCGCCGACCGCAACGCTGCTCGGGCGCTTTGTGGGCAGCTTCAGCCCGCAGCCGACGACGAGCAATGCGCTGACGCAGTGGCGCATGAGCCTCAACAGCGTGGCCTTGAGCAACAAGTGCGACTACTACCTGTTCAACAACTCCACCGGCCAGGCCCTGGCCGCGGGCGCCGTGCTCAAGGCGCAGTGCTGGACGCCGGGGTAACAGAGCGTGGGCGCTCCTGATCTCGGGCGATACCTGTGGCCTGCTGTTGCGGCTGGGCGGCAGCCGCAGGGGTTACCCGCAGTCGACCGCGATCTGGTCGGCGCCGACGCGTGGGTGTGGTGCGCCACGGCCCCCGGCATCATGCAGGGAGCCGTCATTGCGAGCGGCGTCTCTGCCACGGGGCGCACGGCCGGTATCGGCCCGGCGGGAATGTCCGCCCAGTACGCGGACGTGGCGAACACCGGGGACGCGTTCGGCGCGGTGCAGCCGTTCAGCTCACAGATCGAATGGTCTGCGCTGGCCGTAGGCAGCATCGTGTCGTCGAGCGCTGTGAAAACGTTCGTGTCGCAGAGGTACGGCGCGTCGCAGTACAACCAGATTAGCTTGTGGGCGAATCTTGACAACACCATGGCGTCGGTGCCTGGCACCATTTCACTGTTCGTTCGCCCGACCTCCATCTTGAATTGCGGGTGCTCTGCCGCGGCGCAATTCGATGGCCTTCCGCACGCCTGGGTTCTGCGCACAGCGGTAGCCGGTGGCGCCGGCATCTGGCGCGACGGGATCCGTCAGCTGCTCACCGGCGTATCTGCCACACCGGCGCCCGCGACGTACTGCACGACGACGCAAAAGACCGTCGTCGGGAACCTCGGCGACTACACGGGGACCGGCTACGCATGCGTCGATCCGATCTATCTGGTCGTCGCCTGGCCGAGGGCGCTCCCCGACGCCCTGGCAGCGTATCTGTCGGCCAGTCCGTGGTCAGTGTTCGCGACTCCGGCACAGCCCTGGCCCAGCCCTTCCGCCGCATCCGCCCTCTACCCCACGCTCACGGCAGCCGGCATGAGCGGCATCACCAGCACCGGCGGGCGTCCGCAGGTGACCTACACGTTCTAGGCGGGCAACGTGGCCACTTGGTATTGGGCAGTCACTCCGGGTGCGCAGGCCGATCCAACATGGACGCGCGCAGGCGGCTGGGCCGGTCCGACGATCGTTGAGAGCGGCACTGAGGCGAGCGCGCCCACGACAGGCTCGGGCACCTGGACCTCGGCCACGCTGAGCAGTCTGGAGGCGGCGAGCACGAGCTACAAGGTCAGCATCGTCTGGGACGATGGGACGAACACCTCGGCGGTGGCGACGGCGGCTTGGAGCACGTCTGCCGGATCGCATTCGATCTCACTGAGCTCATCCACGACGGTAGCCGCCGCACGCGACTCACTCGCGCAGGCGAGTCGCATCGCCAGCGCAACGATCACCTCCGCTGCAGAGCGTCAGGCATCCGCGGTGCGTCTTGCCGGAAGCATAGTGAGTGCTCTTGTGGTGCGCGGTGTGCGCGCAGTGCGTCATACAGCGGCATCATGTAGCGCGACGCTGGCGACGATCAAGGCCAAGCTGCTGACCCTGGCCGCCAGCGTCGCCAACAGCGCCACCGTGGCCCGTAGCGCAGCGATCATGCGTGCGGCCACCACCACAGCGGGCGCATCCGTTGCGCGTGCTGTGGCGGCCATCCGGGCGGCTGGCGTGGCCTCTGCGGTTGCGGTGTCGCGCGTGGTGACGATGACCCGCGCAGCAGGCGTCACGGTTTTTGCAACAACGTCCGCGCTGAAGGCCAGGCTGCTCACACTTGCGGCCAGCGTGGGCGCGACGACCGTGGTGCAGCGGTCGGTCGTGGCGGTGCGGGCTGCGAGCACGGTAGCTGGCGCCTCGTCGACAAAACTGGTGCGCCTGGTGCGCGCGGCGGGTGTCGGTCTTTCGGCGCTGCTTGGCCTCATCGGCGGCAGTGCGGCGGCGATGGTGGCCACGCCTGGCTATATGGCGGCGCTCTCAGGTCGCGTTTGGAGGGCGGCGCTCTCAGGTCGCGTTTGGAGGGCATGGAAATGAGCACGACACTGCCAGTCAAAGGCCCCGGAGAGTCAGTTACGGTGATGTTCGACTTCTCGTCCGAGACCGCCTCGGTAACGGGGCCGGTCGTCAGCGTCAACCTGCATTCTCAGGTAGTGGCCGACGCATCCCCCGCCTTGATGCTCTCGGGCATCGCCAGCGTCGGGGCCAATCCGGCGCAGGCTTTCCAGCGGGTCATGGGCGGCCTGGCGCCCAACGATTACGGTCTGTTGTGCACGGCCACGGCAGCCAACGGCGACACCCTCACGGTGGCGGCGGTGCTGCCCGTGCGCGCTCTGCCGGTGTGACATGACGACGCTGATCGAAGATCTACGCGCGGTGCTCAACCCGCTCGCCGCCGGTGGCGCCTGGTATGGCGTCAACAGCACCGAGCCGCCGGTCTATCCATTCATCGTCTTCATGCGCATCAGCAGCACGCCCAACGTCAACCTGCAGGGTACGAGCAATCTGCAGAACACGCGCGTGCAGATCGACATCTACAGCCGCCAGATCAGCGAGGCGGCCTCCATCGAAACCGCGCTCGAAGCCGCGATGGCGGCCTGGGGCACGAAGAACGTGCCTGTGAGCAGTGCAGACATCTACGAAGACGTGGTGCGGGCGTTCCGCGTCACGAAGGACTATTCTTGCTGGTCGACGAACTGACCACCTCCTGATCCCCTGACGGGCCGCCACTGAGCGGCCCTTTTTGTTTCCGCAACCAAGCCGCATGGCATCCCGCCAGGCGGCTTTTTTCATTGGAGAATCGACATGGCTTCAACCGCGATTTCAGCGCAGGGCTCGGCTCTGCAAGTGGGCAACGGCACCGGCGCTGCCAAGAACATTACGGCCATTGCCGTTGGCTACCCAACTATCATTACCTCAGCCGCGCACGGACTCGCCAACGGCGACGTGGTGGCGCTGTCCGGCATCGGCGGCGCGGATGCGGCGCTGCTCAATGGCCTGAGCGTGGTGGTGCAGGACAAGACCACAAACACCTTCATGGTGGAGATCGACACCACCGGAAAGACGATCATTGCCTCAGGAACAGCCACGCCGGTTCAGTGGACGACGGTCAACAACTGGAAAACCTATAGCGGATTCGACGGCCAGGCTAGTGAGCTCGACGTGACGAATCTTTCAAGCTCAGCCAAGGAATACCGCCTCGGCATCACCGACCCCGGCACCCTGCAGCTCGAGCTCGACCAGGACAACACCGACTCGGGCCAGGGCGTGCTGCTGGCGGCCTATCAGGGCAGCCTTGCCAAGCAGTTCAAGATCACGCTGCCCGACACGCACACGGCCACCTTCACGGCCTACGTGCGCAAGTTCACCAGCGCTGGAGGTGTCGATCAGGTGCTCAAGCGCCAGGTCGATCTGCGCATCAGCGGGCCGGTGACCTGGGCTTGATGCCATGCTGCTGACGCGAGAATCGATCCTGGCAGCCCAGGACATCAAGAGCGAAGACGTCGAAGTGCCCGAATGGGGCGGCAGCGTGCGCGTACGCATGATGACCGGCTCTGAGCGAGATGGCGTGCTGGCTAAACTGGTTGGCGCGGCCGATACAGGCGAACGCGGTACGCGCTACCGCGGCGCACTTCTTGCGGCGTGCCTGGTGGGCGAAGACGGGGTGGCGCTGTTCGGTCCAGACGAGTTGGCACATCTCGGCAGCAAATCGGCGGTGGCGCTGGACCGTGTGTTTAAGGTAGCAGAGCGCCTGAACGACGCCAGCCCGGCAGCCGTCGAGGGCGCAGAAAAAAACTGATCGAGCGGCCCGAGCGGCGCCTCATCTTGCGATGGGCGTTGGCCTTGGGTCGCACCCCGAAAGAATTGCTGGCCGGCGTGACGAGTGAGGACATCACAGAAATGATCGCCTACAGCAACCTGGAGCCCTTCGGTGCGCTGGCCGATGAGTTCCGCTTCGGTCAGGTCTGCGCTACCGTGGCCAATGTGCAGCGCGACTCCAAAAGCAAGCCGCAGCCCTGGACGCCGCGTGACTTCATGCCGGCGCTAGAGCGTGCCATGCGAGGCTATGAGCGCGTCACCCAGGCCACGCTGCTGTCAGATCCCAAGGCGCAAAGCAACCTGATTCGAACTGCTATCTTCAAGGTGCAGCAATGACGGCTGAAATCCGAAACCTGCCTGGTCTGATGGCTGAGTTGCGCCAGATTCCGCAGATCATGCAGACTCGTATTCTCAAAGGCGCATGCGCGACCGGCGCTGCGGTGTTCAAGGATCAGGTCACTGCAAACGCGCTGAGGGTCGCCGATACCGGCACGCTGGCGCGCGCGGTATATATGACGCGTCTTAGCAGCGAATGCGATCAGAACAATGAGCGCTGGATTGTCGGCGTGCGCCGTGGCAAGACCATAGGTAAGAACAAGCGCGAGAACAAAAATGATGCGTTCTACGCGGCGTGGGTCGAATACGGCCATCTCACCCGCACGCCAGGACTTACTGCCAAACAGCACCGTAAGGCGCGTGAATCTGGCACGGCGGAGTCGCTTGGCGCCAAAGTTGTTCCGGCGCATCCATTCATGCGGCCTGCTTTCGACACCAAGAAGGTCGACGCCGTGCGTGCGATGGAGCAGTACGTCCGCGAACACCTAAAGACCGCTGTAGCCGGCCTTAGTGTCTTGAGGGCAGCATGAGCTCAACCAATCTCGTCATCGGCGTCAACGCCGACACGTCTGGCCTACTGGCCAAGATGGTCGAGGCTGGGAACATCACCGAGCGCCAGGCCAAGCGCATGGTGACGCAGCTCAACGGCATCGACGCCAGCGTCAAGCAGTGGGCGCGTAGCCAGAAGGCCGCGAACGATTCCGTAGCCGAGGTCAAGAAGGTCGGCGACGCCATGGAGCACGTCGGATTCCAGACGGCTGGGGCAAAACGCGAACTGCTGGTGCTGGCTCATGAACTGAGCCAGGGCAACTACAGCCGCTTCGGCGGCTCGCTCATGGTGCTGGGTGAGCGCACCGGCGCGGCGGCGCTGCTGTTCAGCGGCCTGGGGCTGGCAGCGCTGGCGGCGACTGGCGCCGTGGCAGGGTTCGCCTTTGCAGCGTTCAAGGGCGCGCAGGAAGCCGAAGCGCTGCGCAAGAGCCTGGTCCTCACCGGCGGCGCGTCAGGCGTGACGGCCAGTAGCTTCGATGTCATGGCTGAGGCGGCTGCTCGAGCGGCCCAGGCTTCGGTCGGCAGCGGAAAAGAAGCGGTTCAAGCCTTGGCCGGAACCGGTCGAATCACGGCCTCGGAGATGTCATCTGCCACCAAGGCCACATTGCTGATGGAGAAGGTCACTGGTCAAACCGCTGACGAACTTGCCAAGGACTTCTCAAAGATGAGCGATGGCGTTGCAAAGTGGGCCGAGGAACACAACAAACAATACCACTTTCTGACGGCGGCGCAGTTCAAGCACATCAAGAGCCTGGAGGACGAAGGTCGCACCAGCGAGGCGGCCGTGGAGACCTTCAAGCTGCTCAATGCGCAGATGGAAAAGGTCAACAAGACCGTCGACGCGAACGCCAGTTTTTGGGACAAGGCCAAGCGCAACTTCTCCAGCTACATCAACGCCATTAAGGGATGGGGTGCTCCTGATTCGACGCGCACGAAGATCGAAGATAACCTGCGCGAGCAGGCCAGGCTGCAGCCGCACATGAACGCGGATGGCGTGACGTCGCTCAATCCGATGGTACAGGGCCGAATGGAGTTCCTGAAGCGGCAGTTCAAGGAGCTGCAAAGGATTTCGTTGGAAGAACAGGAAACGGCGGACAAGGGCGCCGCTAAGGCCGAAGAAGAGGCCAAGAAGATCGCCAAGATCATGAAGCCTGACAAGGCCGGTCCTGGCTACCCGATCCAGATGGGACCGCTGACGTTCGATCAGATGTACCCCATGCCGAACATCAAGGAGATTCAGAAGCACGCATTGGACAACGAAACGCCGGCTGACACGTTCCGCCGCGTGGAGATCAAAGACAAGAACTCCTACAAGCCCGAGCTTTACAAGACGCCAGAGCCTCCAAAGATGAACGCAATCGACACCGCCATGAACAAGTGGCTGGCCGATCTGCCGGACAACATGAAGCATGCCGAGAAATTGGTCACTGGAACCTTCACGCGCATGGAAGACGCCATCGTCAATTTCGCCAAGACGGGCAAACTGAGCTTCAGCGACCTGTGGGGTTTCATGGCCGAGGAGTACATCCGCGAGTCGATCAGGATGGCCGAGCGTAGCCTGCTCACGAAGACCGCCGCGGATGGCACCTCGAGCTTCATCGGCATCGGCAGCATGATCAGTGGCATCGCAGGTTTCTTCGGTTTCGGCCACGCCGCCGGTCTGGACTACGTGCCGTATGACGGCTATCCGGCCATTCTGCACAAGGGTGAGCGCGTGCAGACCGCTGTCGAAGCGCGCAGCGGTGGCAGCGGCGGCACCAGCATCCAGGTTGGGCAGGGCCAGGTCATCAACGTCGGCCAGGGGGTGAGCATGGGCCAGGTCACGGCGGCGGTGGCGCAGGCCAACGCGCAGACGATGGCGCAGATTCGCCGACAGGCTCGGCAGGGGTTGCTGGCATGACCGCCTACGCGTGGCCCGGCTGGCGTGTGAGCAGCTTCGAGCTTCGCATCCAGCCCAATACACGCACCTTCGTCGGTCCCTACACGCCCAACGTGCAGGTGTTGGACTTCATGGGCGAGCGTTGGGTCTGCAAGATGAGCGTCGTGCCCAGCACCGACCCGCTCGTCGGTGCAGCGATGGAGGCTTTTTTTGACCGACTCAAAGGCCCCGCGAATCAGATCGTGTTGGGGCATCAGAAATTCAGCGCACCGCAGGGTACGATGCGCGGCACGCCGGTGCTCACCGCTTCCGTGGCGCAACTTGCCAACACGGCCACGCTCACCACGACGGCCGGCGCCACGCTACGGGCCGGCGACATGCTTGGCATCAACGGTCAGTTGGTGCGCGTCATGGCCGACGCCACGGCCGACGGCGCCGGCCACATGATGATCGAGTTCCAGCCGCGTGCGCGCGTCGCCTGGACCATCGGCGCCGTGGTGACATGGAATGCGCCCACAGCCAACTTCATGATGAAGGCTGACAGCGCGCCGATAACTTGGGTGCCAGGTTACTCGGATGCCATCACCGTCGAGCTGATCGAGGTGCCATGAGAACCCTCAGCGCCCCCGCCCTGGCCGCCTTGCAGCGCAACCCGCTGCCGCTGGCCGTGCTGGTGGAGATGGACCTCGCCAGTGGCGCCCTCAACCTCAACACCAGTGGCGTCAACCTCACCCTGGGCGGCACCACCTACCTGGGCACCGGGGCCCTTGGCAAGATCGACACGGTGCAAGACACGCCGGCCGAAGTGCGCGCGATGAACTTCGAGCTGTCGGGCGTCTCGCCGAGCAGCGTCGCTCTCGTGCTGACCGAGCCGGTGCAGGGCAAGGCGGTGCGCCTCAAGGTGGCGATCTTCGACCCCGACACCTACCAGATCATCGAGACTGAAATGCGCTGGGCCGGCTTCCTCGACACGCTCGCTATCGACGACGGCAGGCCCACGGCCACCATTAAGGTCAGCGCCGAGCACGCCGGAATCGACCTCATCCGACCCAGCGGCAGCCTTTACAGCGACGCCGAGCAACAGCGGTTGCATCCTGGCGACCACGGTATGCAGTTCATCGCCGATCAGGTCGACATCCGCATCGTGTGGCCCACGGCAGCATTCTTCAAACAATGATCCACGACCCCGCAATCACGCTGCGCTGCGAATGGCGCGAGCGATTCGACGCACTGGTGCGAGCGCGCATGCACACGCCCTTCGAGTGGGGCGTGCATGACTGCTGTCTATGGGCTGCCGATTGCGTGCTAGCCGTGAGCGGCATCGATCCAGCGGAAGATCTGCGCGGCACCTATCGCAACGCCAGTGAGGCAGTGCGCCTGGTGGCGCAGCTCGGCGGCATGGAGGCGATTGCGGCACGCGGCGGTGAACCGATCAACCCGCTGTGCGCCGGCGTGGGTGACGTGGGCCTCGTGACGCTGTATGACCGCGAGCTGTTGGCGGTATGCGCGGGCGACGTGTGGCTGGCGCCTGGGACAAGTGGTCTGTGCGCGCGTCCCTTGGTAGACGCGCGGAGTGCGTGGAGGGTGGCGCATGGCTGAAGAAGTTGCCTTTGCCATCGCGGAGTGGATCGGCGAGGATTTTGTTTTCGCCGCCGCACTGTCGACCGCGATAACTTATACCGCCTTCGCGGCGTCCGTCTACACCATGCGCGAGCAACAGCGCCGCGCACAGAATGCTGCACGCAATGCGTACAACGCGAGCCTGAAGGATCGCTATGTGATGGTGCGCAGCGCCACCGAGCCGCGCGCCGTGGTGCTTGGGCGCCAGCGCGTGTCAGGCCCCATCCTCTATGTCGGCAGCTATGGCACCTATGCCGAGCACCTGGTTATGGTGGTGGCCCTGGCAGGGCATCAGATTGATGCGGTCGAGAAGATTTACTTCGACAACGAACTCGTGAGCCTGGACGGCTCGGGCAACGTGCAGGCGGTGAACCGGCAAGACCTGTTCACCCTTGCGGCAGCCGGCGCTACGTTCACCCTGAGCAGCCAGGCCAATCCCAGCACCGTTTCTGCGGTGGCATCCTACGGCACGACGCAGGTCGCGCTTAGCGCCAGCCTCAACGCCGATGGCGTGACGCTTACCGTCAGCGGAGGCACGGTGGGCCAGACCGGGACAGTGACAGTCACATATCAGCCAGCCACATCGCCATGGCTCACCAAGGCCGGTGATCGTGACGAAAGCGTAACAGTCATCGTCGATGGCACGGGGGCTGGAAGCGTAACGCTGCCGGCGCCGCCTGTAGCAGGAAGCGTCAGCGCCTACTACCGGGTTTTTGATGGCTCATCGCCTGAGTACCCCTACGCAGACAGGCTTGCTTCGGTTACCGTGTCCGGCTCCTTGGTGACGGTTGGGGCGGACCCTTTCGCCACAGTTTTTGTGCGCTACCGCGCCGCTGGCGGCGTCAGCCGCGCCCGTGTGCGCAGCTACCTGGGCACCAGCAGCCAGGCCGCCGATGCCAGTATGGTAGCTAACCTGCCCGGCGTCTGGACGTCTGCACACACTCTCACCGGCGTGGCCTATCTCGTTTGCGAGTTCGACTACAACGCCGATGCCTTCCCTTCCGGGCTACCCAACGTCAGCGCCGTGGTGCGCGGCGCGCTGTGCTACGACCCGCGCACCAGCACCACAGCATGGAGTCAGAATCCTGCCCTGCTGATGCGCTACGCGGCGCTGAGCCCGCTGCTGGGAAGGCTTAGCAGCGCCAGCGTTGACGACGCCAGCATCACGGTTGCGGCCAATGTGTGCGACCAGTCCACTGCCTATGTGGTTGGTGCGCAGACCTACACCCGCGCGCTCTATACGGCGGGGATGGTCGCAAAGGCCAATGCGCGCGCCGCCGACGTGCTCAACGATCTCGCGCTGGCGATGGCTGGCAAGTGGGCCTTCGTCGACGGATCTCTGCGCGTGCGGGCCGGAGCCCACGTTGTGCCGCTGATGACGCTTGACGACACATGGCTGATCGACGACGCGGCCGTACAGGTGCACGGTGCCACGCCGCGCGCCGATCTGGTCAATGTCATTACCGGCCGCTTCGTTGACGAGCAGCGCAATTTCATAGAGACGGACTATCCGCGCGTGGCCGCTGCCTCCTACATCACGGCCGATGGAGCCGAGCTGCCGCAGGACGTGGTGCTTAACGCCGTGACTTTCTCGGCGCAGGCGCAGCAGGTGGCTGGATGCCAGATACGCGACGCGCGCCTGGGCTTGCGTGTCATGCTGACATGCAACATGCGCGCCTACCCGGTGCAAGTGTTTGACACGCTCTACGTCACGCTTCCGCGCTTCGGATGGGTCAACCAGACGATGGAAGTGCTGAGCGTGAGCTACTCGCCAGACGGTGGTATCCAACTCACGCTTAAGCAGACCGACGCCAGCGTGTGGGCGCTCGGTTCGAGCTTCAGCGTCACGGCCATACCACCGAACACACTGTTTCCTAGCCCGTGGAACGTGCCCGCCGTCACCGGGCTGACCTGCAGCAGCGGCACGGGCCAGCTTCTGACGCAAAAGGACGGGACCATCGTCAACCGCATCAAGGTGACGTGGAACACGATCACCGACACGGCGGTCCTTGCTGATGGCGGCATTGAGGTTCGCTACGGCTCACCGGTGGACCCTGAGGCTCAGTGGACCAGTGTGTTTGCTGAGCGCGCGCAGACTGCAGCGTACTTGACACAAAACGTCAGAGACGGGGGTTATTACCTGATCAAGGCGCGCTCCTACAACAGCTTGGTCAAGGGGCCCTGGTGCGTTCCGGTTTCATATCTCGTCGCAGTCAAATCTTCGCCCCCGCCCAACGTGCTCGCCCTGAGTGCCGTGCCTACCGGCCCCCAGGTAGTCGTGACCTGGACGCCATGCACCGCGGCGGACTACCAAGAAACCGAGGTGCGAACCGGGGTGAGCTGGGCCTCCGGCACGCGCATCTTCCTGGGCGCCGCGGCCGGGTTCAACTGGGCGCCTCCGGCCACGGGCAGCTACACACTGTGGGCAGCGCACCGAGACACCACCGGCAATGAGAGCGCAGCGCCTGCCAGCACAGGCGTGGTGGTCACGGCGGTGGGGGCTGACGCGCTCAACGGCAACATCACCGTAGACGCCACCGGCAATCTCGTCGGCATCGGCAGCACCGGCGTGCAGGTGGACAACTCCAAGCTTGCGCTCAATCTGCTCGACGCCAGCAACTGGGTCGTAGGTACGCAAGGCAGCCAAGGTGCTGGTGCAAACCTGTGGAGCGCACAGCCTACCTCCACGGGTGGATACAACTATATCGACCTCGACACCACGGAGACGGGAGAGCAAGGTGTCTGGTGGGTCGCGCGGAGTGGGTCGGCTACGTCGAGTAACTCTGAGGGGGGTATTCAGAGCACGCGCCAAGTACCCATTGACCACACCAAGCCCTATCGTGTTTCGTGCTGGGTCAAGGTTGTGGGGAATACATCGTCTGGCAATGTGTATCTTGGGATAGACATAGGTAGCAAGGTCACCACGATTCCGGCCGGGGCACCAAATACTAACCCGTACTTTGCCTTCATCGCCCGCAGCGGCTTGGTGCCTAGTCGGCATTACCTGTTCGTGGGGTATGTATTCCCGTCGAACTACGCAGGCGCTCAACTCAATCTCAGCGGCGTTTACGACGGTACGACTGGGGCAAAAGTCCTTTGTTGGGCGTCAGATTGGATGTGGGTGACCGGAGTCACTGACGCGAACATTCGCGCGACTCAGTGGTACACCAACATCGCCAGCAGCAACACGTTGTTCAGTAAACTTCGTTTTGAGAAGATCACTGGTTCCGAGCCGAGTATTTCCGACCTGCTCTCAGCGTCGATTGCACTGCGCGCTGACAAGGGCATCGCGGATGCGGCTACGGCCGCTACTACGGCGTTGTGGTCTGGAGTCACCGGCACTGGAAAACCGCAGAACGACGCCACCAAAGGCGCGCCAGCCGGCACCTACGTAGGTGCGACCCTGGCGGAAAACGTGGAGAGCACGACAGGCTCCCAGGCCAAGGCGGACGCGGCACAGGCAGCGGCTATCTCTGCGGCCAACACTAGCCTCGCCACCAAGCTCAACAAGGCCGGCGTAGATACGATGGCCGGGCCTATCAGCCTGTCGTCAGCACAGGCTATCGTGGTTGGAACTCCAGCCCTGGACTCGGTGGCAGGGCATAACGGACTGTACCTTGGCAACACGGGCATCGTCGGAACCAAAAACGGTACGGCGACATTCTCCGTAGGCGCGGACGGCACGGCCACGTTCTCAGGCGCGCTCTCGGCGGCCACTGGCAATTTTGTTGGCTCGGTCGCGGTCAACGGGGCTAGCTACTCGGCTGGTGTGATCAGCGGTAATGGGTTCTGGGCCGGTGTCGATAGCGGCCTGGGGCGGATGTTCGTCGGCAACTCGGCGGGCGCGTACCTCAAGTGGGATGGATCAGGGCTGACCATCATCGGCGCCGTCATCAACTCCCCCGTTATTGCTACGCCCACAATTACAGGCATCATCGCGTCGCCGCCGGAGATGTTAAGTCTGAATGAGACGGCAAACGGGGCTACGGCCACTACGTCGGTCTTCGTGAACCCAGACGGAACGCAGAAAAACGGCGTGTGGTACGGGGGCGGTAATGCCTCTACCGGGGCGAGCTATTGGGTGAGGGCCTCCCGCATCGGCACGGCAGCCGTGCTGACAACGGGAACACTTGGCGTGTGGCAGCAACTCAATGTGTCGCGCTCGTGGGGTTATACCGCAAACAGCGCGGCCAAGGAGGGTAGTTTCATCATTGAAATTGCCTCGGATTCTGCTGGAGTAACGATAGTATCCACCTCCAAAGCGCAAATGTCCTGTATTTCATGGGCCGGATCCATTCCATAATGATCACAAAGCAAACTATCCTTTCAGGAAATTCATATTCCTGTCACCTCGCTTCTAAGGCAGAAGTATCTTTCGCCGCCGGTGAGATACTCGTCGTCGTTAACTCGTGGAGCGACGAGGCAGCTATGCTGCTCAGCGCCAACCATCCACAGCACGTCAGTGTCGTCACGCTGCCCACGCTCGACAGCCTGCGCGACCCTGAAACTGCGTTGATCACGCTGGCCACATCACCCTTCGTCGGGGGCTTGATTTCAGCAAACGCCACGGACCTGGCCAAGGCGAAAGCCCGCGCCTGGTCCCGCATCAAGGCATCCCGCGCCGCAGCCGAAACCGCACCACTCACCGTAGCCGGCCGAACCTTCGATGCCACCGACGTGAGCCAGCGCCAGATTGCCGGCGCGGTGCAACTCGCCCTCATCGCCGGGCCCGCCTTCACGGTGGACTGGACCCTCGCGGACAACACCAGCGCCACGCTGACCCAGGCCGAGATTGTCGCTGTGGGTGTGGCCTTGGGGCAGCGCACAGCGGCCATCTACGCCACTGGGAGGGCACTGCGCTCACAGATTGAGGCCTGCGCCACGGTGGCTGGGGCCGATGCGGTGGTGTGGGCGTGACCAGCAACAACCGGAGAAACCGATGAACCTGATGACTACCATTTTTGCGCCGGACAAGATCCTCCACCTGAAGGCTGGTGCGCTGCTCGCGCTGCTGCTGGTGGCGATCGTTTACGTCGCGCTGCACTTCGGCCCTGGCTATGCGGTCGCCGCTGGATCTATCGCTTTGGGAGTGGGCGTGGAGGTGTATCAGAAAATCCGTCACGAGGGCACGATGGAGCTGCTCGATGCGATGGCCAGCGCGGCGGTCGGCGTGGCGGTAGGCATCGGGTATCAGGCCGCCGTAGCCATCCGATGATGCTTGGCAATGCGTATCGGCACGACGATCAATAGCACGGGGGAATCATGGACCTAGACCCGGAGAATGTTATCCGAAGCCCACTCTTTCTTGGTGCGATCGGGTCTGCGATCTCGCTCAAGTATGTGCCCGGAAAGACCTGGCCGGAGAGTGCATTCAATTTGGCCGCGGGCACAGCCTTTTCGTGGGTCATGTCACCCGCCGCGGCGGAGTGGATGCGCATCACCAGCGCCGGAATGCAGTCCGCGATGGCATTCGGTGCGGGGATCTTCGGGCTGAGTTTGTGCGCCGCCTCCATCGAAGGGATCAGGTCGCTCAAGTTGGCAGAGATCATTACCGGCTGGGTGAGCCGCAAGGGGTGAACATGGACCAACTCATCGCGTATTTCAACTCCGCAGCGAGTGCGATCCTGGCATGCGTCATCGGCTGGGCCATCCTCAGCCACCGCGTCAAGGACGGAGTGGTCATCAAGATCGGCCTGATCGTGATGTGTACTGGTTTCGTCGGCACTTCATACCTACTGCTCGACGGCGTGTGCATGGAAGACGCCTATGGGCTCAACCGTGCCGAGGCTCTTGTGCACGTCGGCATGGTCATCGTGCTGATCGGCTACGCGCTGCACCGGCGGCGTGGGCGAACGCTGTTCGACATCATCGATACCAGCCCGGCTCCGCTTGGCACGCGGAAGGGACACGCATGAAGCTGACTCCTGCGCAACTCGCGGCGGCGGTCGGTTGCTCGGCGATGCGCGCCGAGAACTGGTGCATATCGATCGACGCAGCCATGCTCACGTTCGGTATCACCACTCCTGGACGCGCAGCGGCATTCTTGGCACAGATCGGGCACGAATCCGGCGGGCTGCAGTACACGCGGGAAATCTGGGGTCCAACGCCAGCGCAGGCCGGATACGAGGGCCGCGCTGACCTTGGGAACACACAGTCCGGCGACGGCCACCTGTTCCGTGGCCGCGGACTGATTCAGATCACCGGCCGTGCGAACTACCGCGCGTGCACACTCGGCCTGCGCAAGACGTTGCCCGCCACGCCGGACTTCGAGGCCGAGCCTGGGCTGCTCGAGGGGCCGCGATGGGCCGCGATGTCGGCTGGTTGGTACTGGGCCGAGCACGGCTGCAACGAGCTGGCCGACGCCGGCCAGTTCACAGCGCTGACGCGCCGCATCAACGGCGGCACCAACGGCCTGGCCGACCGCGTGGCGCTGTGGGAGGTGGCCCAGGTGGCCATGGGGGTGTCCGCGTGATGCTGCTCGATCTCATCCCGGCGCCGTACAGGGTGCTGGGCGCGGCCATTTCCGTCCTGGCTATCACCGCAGTGGCGTGGCTCGGCGGCAGCCGCTATGGCCTTGCTGAGGGCCGCGCCGAGCGCGATGCAGTGATCGCAGAGCAAGCCGCCGCTGCTGTCCGCGCCAGCGAAGCGGCCCGCGCCAGCGAAAAGCAGCGCAGCGCCGATCTGAAGGAGAACGCCAATGAAGCCCAACGCCTCGCGGCGCGCGACCGCGCCCGCATCGAGTCTGACGCTGCTCGCGTCGCTGCTGTGTCTGGCCGGGTGCGCGACCACACGGACAGTGCAGTGCGTACCGCCACCTGTGATCCCGGAACTGCCAGCCAGTGCCCGGCCATTGCCGCCGCCCTCGGTGAGCTATTCGACGACTGTCGAGACCGCTATGCAGCGTTGGGACGACAGGCTGACGGCGATCTTGCCGACGCCCGCCGGCGCGGCGTCGAGTGCGCCGCGGACTGGGACGCGTTGAGTCGGTAGGCATTGAAAAAGACAAGGCGACCTGCCGAGTGCGCTAACACCCGGCAGGCCACCAGCCCCACAGAAACAGCCTGTGAGCCCAGCCAAGGCCCTGCCACCTCCCGGGAGGCGGGTCGAGTGTATTGGACCCAGCATGGCACCCATCATCCCCTGGATCGGAGGCAAGAGACGCCTGGCTGATCTGCTGATTCCGCGGGTCGCCCCAGGCTTCGCGGCTCATGCGTCGGGGCCCTCCACCCACCACGTATGCCCGCAGGCATTGCAGCGGTACTGGTGGTCTTCATATCCGCCGCACGAAGATTCCCACTCGCGCATGCTCACGGCATGCACGCCGCACTTGCGGCACGGCACTTCTGGCTGAACCTTGAACTCGGCAAACTCGCCTTGGCTGTCTGCCATCGGGGCTGTGTGCATTGGCGCTCCTACAGTTGTGGCGTCTATCGGGCAGACGCCTAACCCTGCGTTCCAGCGGACCGAATACGGCCGCTGAACTCCACGTTAGCCGGCTTCAGGTCATCGCTGCAGTGCTCAAGCACAAAGCGGCCGTCGTTGAATTTGGTGGTCGGGCGAGCCCATAC
>JAEHJW020008127.1_pt1 | contig 26408 bp, 34 predicted proteins | sample 9271431 | NCBI WGS metagenome assembly JAEHJW02 | reverse complement strand
AAATCCCTATCACGGATTCCTTAAAAAGTTTCTCGGCAAGCCAGCGTTCACCTTCGACCCGTGGGAGTTCGGGGACGGATACCAAAAGCGGACTGCGCTCTGGGGTCATTTCAACGAGCCAGAGAAACATCCGATACAGATGAGTGGAGAGGCGAAGGCGAAGGCAAAGACGAACAGCACTCTTCACACTTTAGGTGTGAAGTTTGATTATCTGAAAAGTAAGGACATTCATCCCGAAGCATTTGGAAAAATGGATAGGCAAACCCGCCGAAGTATCACCCCCGCCGGATTCGCCAAAGCATTTTTCGAAGCCAATCAATAGCCCCCCAGATAAAGGCCGGAAATAAAAACAAAGAACTATGAAGAACAAAAACTCAAGTAATTTAGAGAACTGCAATTACTGCGATTCCTGCAATTCCTGCAATTCCTGATGGGACTTTAGAAAGAGGAATAGGTAAAGAATCGCCACGGAAGAATCTAAAGCCCACGCTCTAACCAATGTCCGACGAGGAATTCAACCAAAAAACTAAGGAATACCGCAAAACCATAGAATATCTCATGGAACATGGCTTTTTTGACCTTAAAACCTCAGGATCGGCTACCTTAAACTTCAAGCCAGATGGAAGCATACAAAACTTGGATATTCGCGTAGTTTACGCGCCTCCAAAAATATGATATAATGCAAGTAATTAAATAGTCCTCTACCAACTACACGGCGGACATTCTCGAAAGAGAGTGCCCGTCTTTGTTTAATTTTATGGCCGCAAAAAAGGGAAATAAATATGCGCTCGGTAATCACGGCGGGAGACCGCCCAAGGTGAACATAGATGATCTACCAGCCTTTGGCGTTGAATTGGTGAATTGGGCGGCGGCAAAATACCAAGACTTACTGAATGCTCCAGACAAAGAAGCAAAAATGCCCTTCTTCATCAAGACATTCTGTCGAGAGTATAAAATATCGGAAGATACGCTATCGGCTTACCGTGAGGCGAATAAAGAGTTTTCCGCATCGTATAAGCAGGCGAGGCAGATTATCGCGGAAGCGTTGATGGTGGGCGCCCTCAAGGGATGGTGGCACCCTACCGCTTTTATCTTCATCGCAAAAAATGAAACGGATATGAGAGATAACTCCGCACTGGACGTTACGTCGAAAGGAGAGAAACTGACAATTAACCTCGTCGAATTCAAAAAAGAATGAAACTTTCGATCCTTATCCCCTCACTTGCTTCGCGATTGGGATATTTATCTCGCTTGCTCTCGATTCTGTCTCCGCAAATACGGGATGGGATAGAAATCATTGTCTCGCTCGATAATGGCGGCCAAACTATCGGGGCAAAGAGAAATCGCCTCCTCGAATCGGCTAAGGGGAAATATGTGTGCTTTATAGACGACGATGACGAGATAAGCGAGGACTATATCGAGCAAATCATGGTTGGCGTTGAATCCGACGTGGATCATGTCGCGGTGGGTGGGATAATGACGACGAATGGCCGCGAACCCCACGAATTCAAGAGCTCAAAAGATTATGAATGGCACGAAAAGGATGGTATTTACTATCGCGGTGTCCAGCATTTAGGCGTAATAAGGAGGGATTTGGCCCTACAAGTAAAGTTTCCCGACATATCGTTTGGGGAAGACAGGGGATTCAGCGAGAAAATAACGCCACTCATCAAGATGGAATACCAAGTTAGGAAGCCGATTTATTTTTATAAATACCGAAACCCGAAATGATAAGCGTTATCATGCCGGTCTTTAATCACGTCCTCTACACCTATCGGGCCGTGGAGTCCCTCATTGAAAATACCGTCTCGCAATTCAAGCTCATAATGATTGATGATGGCTCGAGCGACGATACGCACGATTACGCGATGGAGCTGTCGGATCGCTTGAAAGATGGGTTTTATTACGGCCGGAACGAGAAGAACGAGGGGGTTCATTACTCATGGAACGTCGGTTTGAGAGTCGCGTTAGGCCAGAATCCGGACTATATCGCCGTAATAAACAACGACATTCGGTTCACGAAGGATTGGGATTTGCCGCTCATTGAAGCTCTTAAGACCCAAAAACTCGTGAGTCCCTATCATACGGACGGTTTATTACCAGCGGATTGGCCTGTGGGAAGCCAAAGAATACCAAACCAAGGGGAATTGGAGATTTTAGGGGCGTGCTTCATGGCAAAAACACAGACATTCAAAGATGTCGGCCTCTTTCCCGAACAGATGCGGTATTACTTCGGGGATAATTGGCTGGTCAAGAAAGTTGGTGCTGGGAATTGTGCTCAAGTGCGAGAAAGTTACATCCATCACTATTTCTCAAAAACAACCAGCGAGCTTCAAAACGATTACTGGTTCAAGAAAGACCAAGAAGAGTATCTCAAATTATGAACATCCAGATTCCGACGCAAGAATTTGTTGATTCTGTCCGGCCGCATCAATCGGAATATCTGGCGTCGAAGAATAACAATAACGTTCTCATGTGGCATCGTGGCAGTCGGAAGACTACCACTATTCTCCAGAAACTGCTCATCGCCGCCCATAAAGAAGTCGGTTTGTATTGGTATATCGGCCCCTATCTCACGCAAGCCAGATCGACGATATGGACAGACCCGAACACGCATATTTTCCGGTGGATTCCCGAAGAGTATCAAAAACAACTTCGCATCAATAACAGTGAGATGTCAATCACGTTCCCGGACGGTAGCGTCATACAGGCGAAAGGAATGGATAACCCGAACGGCCTCCGTGGGCCAAAGCCGAAGGGTGTGGTGCTCGACGAATATGGCGAAATGGCGAAGCGATGGGGAAGCGAACCGCGTGAAGCTATTATCGAACCATCCATTCTCTCGTCTGGCGGATGGATTGATTATGCCGGAACGCCGAAGGGTAATAACGATTTCGCGCACCTCATGCGGCGACCGGATTTCTTCTCATCTCTCAAAACGGTGGATGATACCGGCATTTATGATACTGAGAAAATCGAAGACTTGAAGCGGAACGCGGTCAATATAGATTTCTTCTGGCAAGAGTATTACTGCAAGATCATTGAGGGAGCATCGAGCGTCTTTAAGAATATCGAAAACGCAGTGAATGGGGAATTGGAGAAACCGATGGAGGGAGAGGATTATCTTTTCGGAATTGATTTAGCACGCAGTTTCGATTCGACGGTTCTCGTGGGATTCAAACTCTCGACAAATCACCTCGTTTACTATGAGAAAATAACCAATAAAACGTGGGAAGCGCAAAAAAACCTCATCGCCGGTACGCTTGCGTCGTACAACAACGCTCGCGCTGTCGTAGACGCCACGGGAATGGGAGACAGTTTTACGGAAGAACTGATGAGGATGGGGCTGAATGTTTTGCCGATGAAGATAGCTAATAACCTTATCAAGCGTAATCTTGTCGAAAAACTCGGCTCCTATCTCGAGAATCGCTACATCACCATCCCGCGCATTCAGGAAATGATTGACGAATTGAGGGATTACGAGTATTCGCTGACGGCAAATAATAACGTTGTCTACTCCGCACCGGCCGGGAAACACGATGACATAGTTATGGCGCTCGCTTTGGCGACTTCCGCCTTGAGCCCCACCCCATTCGCGCCAGTAAAGTCGCTGTTTGTTCCGTCGGTTAACATTGATCCCAGAACGGGATATATCCAATGAACGAAGAATTACGCTGCAAACTATGCGGCAGGTTGCTCGGTAAGGCGACCAAAATGGAAGGAGTTATTTCGATTAAGTGCCACCGGTGCGGGACGATTACGGAGTTTAAGAACGAAACGACCCACTACATTGTCCGGACGGAAGAAGGCGATGAACTCGGCTTGTTGACTTTTACGCACAATGAGGTATAATTACGGCATAATTAAATAACAAAGTTTCGAGTGCCTATGAGCGCCACTTCTGGCGCTTTTTTGTTTTATGAAAAAACCATCGGCACAAGAAATACTCAACCAATATCGCATTGAGAAGCAGGCGGCCTACAAAGCGCGCCAGTCTAAAATGGCGCACTGGCTCCAAAACGAGGAGCTTTACAACGGCGTTATCCAAAAGACGCTTCTCACGAAATCCAACCTTCACGTTCCGAAAGTATTCGAGGGGGTGCAGGATATGGCTTCTCGTCTCGGCGAATTGCCGTCCATTGAATACGACACGAAACCGGAGGGCGACGAGAATGCCGCCGACATTATGAAGCACTTATTCCTCTACGACGGGAGGAAATCCGACCTTGAGCACTTATGGGAGTTATCAAAAATCGAGGCTGGTCTCTACGGCCGCCCTATTTTCAAAATCATTCCGTCTTCGGACGGTGTAGCGTTCCAACTTGTGGATACGATGAGCTTCCTCATCTCTCCGCTTTCGCCGACCATTGGGAGCGCTCTTTATTGCGGCCAGCAGTTCATCTACAAGACGGCGGCTCAACTCATGGAGGAAGCTGAAGAGTTCGGTTACGACAAGAAAGAGGTAATGAAAGCTCGGAAAGCCGTTGCCGAAACTATTTCATCCGAAAACCCCGAAGTGAGCCAGAGAAATCTTCGTCTCGCTTATTTGGGCTTTGACAACGTGAACCTCGCGGGTGCGAAAGTCATCGAACTCACGGAATGGTACACGCACCTCGTGAACGAGAAAGGATTGCCGGAAAAATATCTTCTTACGGTTGCAAACGACCAGTTCTTGCTTCGTGCAGTCCCTTTGACCGAAGTGGGGCTTGAAGACAAGTTTCCGTTTATCTCGCGCGCTCTTTTCCCGCGTCTCGTCTCGTTCTGGGTTCCAGCGGTTGCGGACATTTACCGCGACCCGAACTTGGCGATGGACGTAATCATGAACCAGAACATCGACAATAACACCTACCGCAATTTCGGTATGCTCTTCGTAGATTCAACGAGCGGTTTGAAGCAATCGGCTGTTGTCCCTCGGCCCCTTGGGGTTACGCCCATAAATGTAGGAGCGAAGTCGGTAAAAGACGCTGTTTTGCCATATAACCCGCCAGATATTTCGCAATCCACGGCGCTTTCAACTCAGATTGAGACATTGGCCGACAACGCGAGCGGTCTCGGATTCGTGCTTCCGATGGGACGTTCCAAGATGTCCGCATCGCAACTCAACCTCGAAATGTCCCTCATTGAACAGCGATTAAGCACGTCAAAACAAAACCTCGTCTCGATGGCCAAGGACATGGGCCAGATATACGCCGACCTCATAAAGAAAAATCTCACGACTCCGCGGAAGGTCAAGGTATTCGGAATGAAGGACGTAACGATAAGTGGCGTCACGAAAGCGAATTTCAAGAACGTCGAGTTTATCGCCAAAGCGACAGCGAAAGAGAATGTCCAGCAAAACAAGGCTCTCAGGCAGAAATCCATTCAGGCGCTCTATGCGATGTTCAAGGATGACCAGAATGTTCCCAACCAGCCGTATCTCCGCGAGCTTGTCGCCGAAGAATTCGGTCTCACTCCGACGCAAATCGACAAACTGATGACCCAGAACGAAAAACCGCAGGCGGCACAACCAGTCCCTCCGGCACCCGTAGCGCCGGGAATGCCGGGAGCAGTCCCCAAACAGCCGGAAATTCCGGCGATGCCTAATAACCCGCAAATGTCAGCAGTCCAAGAAGCCGCTCAAATCGGCGCACGACCATGAATAAACTCATTGAATTATTTGCCAAAAGGCAGCAGTACGACGAATCGACGCAGGCGATCATTGAGAGTTGGCACAAGACATCCCTTGAGATAGACGCATTGAACGCGATGAAGCTTTCGGATGGCTGGAAATTGCTTGAACAAAAGATACGCGAAGAGTTGAAAATCCGAATCCGCGAGATATTGACGGCGGAACTGGACGAAAAACAACGACAGAAAATCAAGGGCAACATTGAAACGCTATTGCAGATAATCGGGGTGGTCGATACCCGGAGCAACCAGAAAATTTTAGAGGAAGAAGTCGAAAAATTCATAGGCGAGGCATAACCAAAATTAAGCCCGCGAAAATCAAAAACAACAATGGATAAAGAAAACAAGGACGTAGATTTGGAGAATTTCTTCAAGTCAGACGAGAAGGTTCCAGCGGCGGGGGCGTCCGACCAAAAAAAGGAACCGGCAAAACCGAACGTCAGTGAAGACGTAAAAACACCGGAAGAAAAGGCGGCGAGCGAACGCGAGAATGCCAGAGTCAGGGATTTAGTGGATGCCCTAAAAAGCAGAGACGAAATCATCGCTCAATTGGTTCAAGATAAAAAGTCGAAAACAGGCAGTGATTCTCCCGTTACGAGCGACGACGTTGAGTCGTTTCTCAAAAACGTTGAGGATGAACCAACTCGGAAGCTTTTGAAGGACTACGGCGAGGTTTTGAAAAAGACCATCGCAAAGGAGTTCACTCCTCAAGTCCAAAAAGTGAAAGAGATGGAATTTGAGAAGGAATTTGACGCAATGGCCGCGAGGTTCCCCCAGCTCGAAGCGTTCAGGGATGAAGCGAAAAAGTCATTTCAATCCAATCCGAACGCCTCCGCAAAGAGCATCGTCGGAGAGATGGTTCTTGAACAGAACCTCTCGAAGCCGAAGCCCATCGAAAGAACTGCGGGAGCGGCGAAACGCGAACAAGTCGATCTTGATTCCGCCTCAAAGGAAGAATTATACGAACTGCTTGAAAGCATGAAGGATTGAAACAATGACTAATTTTGCAGTAATTGATGTTGGGCAGAAAGTAGTCGCGAAAGAACTTATTGATATCCTGAAGCAGAATCTCGTCTTTTATAAGCTCGGGAAGATGCAGAAGGTCAATAAGGGAGCTAATTCCAAGACCGCTATCTTTAGGGGTTTTGCGAAACAGGTTCTCGCGACGTCTGCTTTGACCGAAGGTACGGTTCCGGCGGGGCATGATTTGACCATGAGCAACGTGAGCGTAACGCTCGCCCAGTATGGAGATTTCACCAAAATCTCCGACTTAGCGGAATTCCTCTACGACCGCTCTATGGTCAAGGACGCCTCGGAAGTGCTTGGCATTCAGGCCCAGGAAACGATTGACAACCTCATCATGAGCACGATTGCGGCCGGTACGAACGTCGTTTATGGCGACGGCAGTGTCTCGGCTCGCGCGAGCGTTACCACCGCTATGGTGTTGACGACGACGCTCGTGAGAAGGGCTGTTCGCTTCTTGGAACGGGGTAATGTGAAGAAATTCACGTCTCCGGTCGGCATGATCAACAAGGCATACGCCTTGGTGGCTCATCCCGATACCCTGAATGACTTGCGCGCAGACACGGCTTTCGTGAACGCGGTCAACTATTCCTCTCCTGATCCGAGTAATCCGAATCGCGGTGACTTGTTCACTGGCGAGGTGGGTTACTGGATGGGCGCGAGGATAGTTTCCTCGACGGCGGCTCCTCTTTGGGCGGCTGCTGGCGCGGGTTCTCCTGCGGCGACGGTGTACGGCGTTCTCGTCTTTGGCGAGGATGCCTATGCTGTTTCCGAACTGGAGGGCGGTCTCGAGACCTACATCCACACTGGTGGCGTTCAGGATACCTCGAACCCCTTGGAGCAGTACTCCACGGTCGGTTGGAAGTGGACTGGCGCGTCGGCCATTTTGGACAATAGTCGTCTCGTTCGTCTCGAAGTCGGCGCTACGCTTTCCGGCTCATCGGCCTAAAAGCAGTAGTTAATTCTTCCGCTCCCTCAGTCGCAAACATTGGCTGAGGGACGGAAGAAAACTCAAATGCCACTCATAAAAGCAAGGAAAAAATCGAAGAAGTCAATCCAGAACGCTACTTCCCAGAACATAAGGGAGTTCCGAACCGGAAAGACATACGCCCGCACGAAGCGCAAATTCGGAGTGAAGCGAGCGAATAAACAGGCGATAGCGGCCGCCATTAAAGCCGCCAAAGGTTACTAAATCAATCGGTTATCCAAAAATAGCCGAACCAAGACAATGACAAACGAATACAAATTATCGGTTCTCCGTTCCTTCGGGAGCGAGCAATTCTCGATAACGGCTACGCTCAACTGCGAAAAGGAAAAGGCGCAAAAAGAAATCGCTGAATCTTTCGACCAGATGAATGCTCTTATTGAGGACGCTTTCCACAAAGTTTCGGAGCGCACCGATCGAGAAAGGGAATTTGCGGTGAAAAAGATTAACGCCCGCAAAGAAGAAGCGAAGCAAGAGTTAATCAAGGAGGGCAAGACCGAAAAACAAGCCCAGTACGAAGTCGATAAAATCTTCAAATAAAGCAAATGGTAAAAACAATCAATGATGCTTCCGAGTCCAAAAACGCGGAAGGAACTAAAACAAAGAAGGTGAGAATCTACATCGACTCGAAGGAAACCGATGGGGGACTGTCTACTAACGGCAAGCATCTCGTGGGTTACGTCGAACTCGATGAGAAAGAGGCGGAGGATATTTTCCGCCGTCTCGCAGAGTATCGGGAAGTCAAGCAACGGCTTCACGACCCGACTCAAAAGGTAACGATTAAAAATTCAAACGTCATAGAACAGCTCTATCTCGCAGACCCCGCCACCAATCGGAATAAAGCCGGCTGGAGGGACGAATACGGAATGCTCGACCCGTGGCAGTGGGAAAAACTCCCGAAGGAATTTCAGGAGGAATTGAAAGCGAGAAGGTTCGCTCTCTATGGCATCTAAAATGCAACAACAGCAAACAGCAATGAAAAAATCAAGAAAGTCGTCCCCGAAGATCATGCAAAAACATCCGGGTGGGACGTCAACGATTAAAACATCTACGAGAAAGAAATCGGCCACGATCGTGCAGAAAAACCGGCAGGGAGGTCAGAAATACCGCTTTCCTATGCCCGACCAGCCCCACGCGAAGGCTGCTTTGGCCGATCTCCCGAAAGCGAAAGGGCTGTCTTCAAAGCAGAAGGCCACCATCCGCTCTCGGGCCGAAGGAATGCTCGGTAACAAGGACAAGATAAAAAAGTCGCTCAGAAAGACAATGGGATATGGAGCTTAATCAGCAACTTCCTCAAAAATTCACCATTGAGGCGAAGGTCATACGAGCGAACGGAAAAGTCGAAAATCTCGGCACGATTGTCGGGGGAAATTTCATCCAAAAAATGTTCAGCTTCCTTCGCATAAAGGCCGTAAATCTAAAACACAAACATGGCAACAGTTCTAACTAATACCGGAAGGGCGCAGATAATCTCGAAACTGAATACGGCCGAAACAACGCCGTATATCGGCTGGGGGACGGGGGCTGGTACTTCGGGCGTGACCGATACGACGCTTTTCATCGAAGTCACGGCAGAGCGCACGGCATCAACCGCTTCTATCGTCACGACTTCCGTCACGAATGATACTTGGCAGAACGTAGCGACACTCACGGCTGGCGCGGGGGAAACTATCACGAACGCCGGTCTCTTTGACGCTTCCACATTGGGCAATCTGCTCGTAAAGGGCGATTTCACGGGCGTGGCGTTGAATACTGGAGATAAAATCCAGTTCACTATAAAACTCCAGCAGTCGTAAATCTAATTCCATGTCCGAACTCTTGACCATTCTAACTCAAGCAACACCTCTGGGGGTGGTTGCCCTATCGTTATTTATCATCCTCCAGCTCATACGGCAGAAACGGGCGATAACTAACTTGCGGGACAACCATCTCCACGAGGTTAAGGATGGATTAGACAGGATAGAAAATATCTTGAATCGGCAGTCCGAAATGCTCCAAAACATCTCGACGGGCATAGAGGTTATCAAGACAAAACTAAATGGTCGGGATAAGAACTAAAAACAAATGGCAACAGCAAAAGTATCATACGGAACAAGCACTGACATAACTCCATCGGGACTTCAATCACTCGCGAATGGTTCGGGTGTAGCAACGGCGGCGCAAGCAAACACGACGACATTGGCGCAGGACTATCTCGTCGAAGTAAGAATTTCTGGTACGGCCGCTTCAACGGCCTCTCTTGATGTTTATGTTCTTACCTCGCAAGGAGGGACGAATTATGACACCTACCAGTCGGCAAAGTGGCTCGGACACATTATTTTTACCGCCACACCCCAACAGGTGCAATTCTCGATTGTCTCGGACGGCTCGTTCTTCGAGTGTCCGCAGAATTTCGAGATATACGTGGTGAACAATACCGGCGCGGCGCTTGCCGCTTCGGGAAATTCAATCAAAATAACGGCCATAAATACGACGATAGCATAATGAAATTCAGAAAAGGAGCAGTACAACCAAACGCTTCCGTAGTTGGCTTGTGGCATCTTGACGGCAACTCAAAGGATTCTTCGGGGCATGGCAATAACGGCACCGATTCAAACATCACCTACGGCACGCAATATGGAGAGTTCGGGCAGGGAGCAAGTTTTAATGGTTCTTCAAGTACAATTTCTTTAGGTAATCCAACTAATTTACAAATTACTGGTAATTGGACAATTGGTGCCTGGGTAAAACTTTCAAGTTTACCTGCTAATTATATGGCAGTTGCTGAATATGGAGCTTCGGCAACTGATTATGCTCATTATGGAATGGTTATTAGTTATGTGACATCTGGCAAGGTCTCAATGTTTAGTGGTTCTGGTGGAAATACGTATTTTGAGAGCAATACTGTACTAAGTACGGGTGTATGGTATTTTATTTGTACGGTTTTAAGCGGAACTGGTAGTGGACAGGCTAAAATATATATAAATGGAAGGTTAGATGCTACTGGTACATTGGGTAATCCGACATCTTCCACTGGCAATTTTTATTTGGGTTCGTGGAGAAATGCGGCTGGATATTTTAATGGCTATATTGATGACGTCTCCATCTATCCCGTCGCTCTTTCGGCTGCAGAAATCGCCCAAATGTATGTCGCGGGAATGCAGAAGCACACGACAGGAAGGAATTTCGCACAAAGAATACTCAATGCTTTTTCAACTTACACGCAAAATCTCTCGGCAACCGCTTCTTCTTCTGTCTCTCTTGCAAAAGGAATGCTTTGGACGAAAGCGCTCTCTGTCGCTGGGACGGCGATTACTTCACTGGGGAAAGTAGCGACGCATTTTATAAACTTGGTTCTGGGCGGCGGATCGGTTTCAAGTGGGCCGAATTATCCAACAAGTGCCGTGGACCAACTTAATGGAGATCATTGGACTAATCCGACTTATGTAGAAGTTGCGGATAGTCAATATGCAGATGGATTGTCTCAATATACACTATCGGGAATGACTGGGGATTTATATATAACCGGTTTCGGATTTTTAATCCCACCCGGTTCGACAATAGACGGAGTGTTTATGGAAATGTATTGCTATCAAAATGATACCACGAATGGAATAACTGACGCGGGGATTTATTTACTTAAGGGAGGGATTAAAAGCGGGTCTGATATGTCTGTTTATACCGCATGGCCTTCCACGGTAGCCATCAGAAACTATGGAGGGAGTTCTAATTTATGGGGCACTACACTTACACCTTCTGATGTTAATGCTTCTAATTTTGGAGTTTCTATAAACGCCTCAACTTTAACTGCTAATACTTATCATGCATATATTGACTATGTAAGATTAACAGTGTATTACACCAAAAATGGAATGCAGGGAATTACTTCTCTATCTAAAAATATGACAGCATACAGAACATTATCCCTTTCAGAAGTGGCAACAATTTATTTATCTAATATAACTACGTTTTTGAAAACAATTTCTGTTTCTATGAGTGGTCTTGTATATGTTTTACAGCAAACCACTTTTTATAAATCTCTCTCCGTAGCGGTTACTGGATTGATAAGTATTGCAACGGGAGGAATTACGCTCATCAGTATGGCGGCTCAAGCGACAGGCGTCGTGAGTATAGGAAGGTTCATTCAAAAGACCATCTCGGTTTCAGTTTCGGGGTTGGTCTCTATCGGGAGGTTCTTCTGGAAGGGATTGGCGGCGACTGGAACCGGTATTGTACTAGTGGGGAAGATGTTGGAGCGGACTTTTGTGGCAGGAGCGACCGGCCTCGTATCGTTAGCGAAGGGTTTCCTCTATTCAAGGACGCTTTCGGTGGCCGCAAGTTCGTCGGTGTCTCTCATAAAAACCCATCTCAAAAATCTTTCGGCTACCGCTTCCGGTCTCGCCTCGATGACTTTTGGGAAGATTCACCTCATTCTCCTACAGGTACAAGCGATAGGAACGGTGTCCATTGTCCAACTCAAGACATTCTATCGGACGTTCCTCGTCTCTCCAGTCGCCAAAGTATTACTCTACGTGAATGGCCACCTCATTCTCTGGGCGATGCGCATAAAAGGAACCGCGACGTGGACGAAAAGAACCATCGGCTCAATCCTATGGACAAAGCGTACGAAAGGGTCGAATAATTGGATACCAAGAATAAAACCATGAACTATCAGGAAATGGAAGACCAAGTAAATCAGAATACGGATGATATTCAGTCGATTCAGGAGGCAATAGATGAATCGAATCTCGTGGGAGGTATTGGGGGGCTTTCGTTGCCGTTAGACCCCGATGTCGCGACTATACTCGATGATGAGACGGCGTCATACTTCTCGGATAAAATCGGTTCAGCGACGCTTGTCGCAGGGACGGTTACTGTGAGTAATCCCTACGTTACTTCTACCTCAACGATATTTTTGAGCAGGAAAACGATAGGAGGAACGGCGGGATACTTGAGCATCGGAACAATATCGGACGGGGTTTCCTTTGTCATCAATTCTTCGTCGGCAACCGATACCAGCGTCGTGAATTATTTGATTTTTCCCTAAGAAAAGAGTATAATCAAGAAAAATTAAAGAGTGCCTATGAGCGCCGGAAACGGCGCTATTTTTATTCGGCACTATGCAATTAAACGACACATCGACAACACTCAATGGAATCAAGCAGGATATCCAATTCCTCGGCAAGATAACCGTAAACACCTTCGCCGCGGGAGACCTGAACCGGATTATTAACAAGTACTACAAGCAGGCCCAGTCCGTCATCCGGGCCGTGAACGAGGATTTTTTCATGGAGATTGCGACATCGAATCTTGTCGCGAACACGGGGGGCACTTATCCTAACGAGTATCCGCTTCCGGACGACTACGAAAAAATCAAGCAGATACAGGTGGCTTTTACTCCGGCGAATACGTCCTCGCCGCTTTCAAGCGAATATCAGATTCTTCACCTTATCGGCCAAGAGTCGATTTCCGACCCGTCCGTGGCTATTACCATTCCGACGGGAATTATCTTGGACAACTCCTTTTTCATTTATCCCGACCCATCGCTTGCGACGACCCCATTGCCAGTTACGAACGGCGTGAAGATTTACTACATTCAGAAACAAGCTGACTTGGTGAATGATACCGACGTACCCAATATCTTTTCCGATTACCATGATGTGATTTCATGGGGTTCCCTTATTGATATAGCCGCCCGTTTAGGCAACCAAGTGCTTCTCGGCGAAGCATCGGCGATGTTCACGAAGAGAATAGGAGAAATGCGATCCTATGCCTCCCAGCGAGTGCTTGAGTTATCTTCTCCGTACGCCGATAGCCAGTCGCTCGGCGGATGGATTTACCCCCACGGACAAAATTCAATGAGCTAATATGCCAGCAAAAACACCGACCCAAAATAGAATAGTGCTTGAGAACTTTAACACGATGACGCCGTGGGCGAGAACCTACACGCCGAAGACGCAATTTTATAAAATAGTCAACAATTTGCTGGTAACGGATTATCTTCCGAATGGCGACGTGCTTCAAAATTCCGCCCTTGTCCCGCAGTTCTCAAGTGATTCGTATTACGCGCTCTCGACTGGAAATTACTCGGATGGGAGCAATGCAATAAAGATGATCGCCGACCCGACGCAGGCATCGGATTTTTACGCTCTCTCGGCCTATGGGGCGGTTTATCATGTAACGAAGAATTTGGGAAGTACGGGAACGGTGAGCAGACCTTCTTCGAATGCCATCTGGGTTGGAAGTGGAGCGGGAGCGGGTGCGGATATCGCATATTTCAATAATAAACTATTTGAAGCATCTCCCAATTATACGACAGGGATAGTGTATTGGGACGGCACAAATGGAACTGGGTGGAGTTCTTATACCGGAACACACGCAGGTGGCATGAATTCACTTCTCCCGTTTTCCTCTTACCTTTATGTCGGTGGTTCATCGGATAGCAGAATTTACCGGTGGGATTCTGCTGGAAATCAGGTGTATCCGGGTTCCGGTACGGGAGGTCTCCAGTTGCCAAGCTGGCTCGGGACGATGATGATGGAGAATTACAATAACAAATACATCGCTATTGCGGCCGCTCCGCAGATTAGTTCCGGCTCATCGCCGCTTGAAAACTACCTCTTCCTCTGGGATGGCGCTTCGACATCGTACAACTACGCTATCAAGGCCCCGGGCCAAATCGTCGGCATGAAAGACATTGGTGGCTATCTCTGGGTCGCGATTTCATTCTCAACGCCTTCTTCGGGCGGCGAAAACACTTCATCGGCCCTCTATGTCCTTTCGGGAATAACGCTCAAGAAAGTATTTCAGATCCCCGCAATCACCATGAAGCGTTTTGACAGCAACGGCAACTCTCTCAATAAGAACTGTCTTTTTGACATCATGGGAAATGTCGGTCTTATCACCATGAGGGGAAAATTCGTCTATGACTTCAATCAGAAAATGCTTTATGACTTCTATGACGACTGGAACGGCGGCCCGATGATAACCGCTTTTGGGGTGAATAATTCGGCCGTGAAATTCTTTCATGGGATTTCTTCAATCGTAAACCAGCTTTACTCTGGCATTGTGAGTAATGCCTATACTGCTCAATACAGCTCTTCATACGCCGGGACGAATTGGATTGATGCTATTGGTCAGCTTTCATCCATTGAAATTTATTATGATTCGCCGCCCCCCAGCACCAACAGCTATTTTTATATCGACGTATATTACGAGGATGAAAATTATGGAGGAACAAAATCAAAAGTCCATTTGGCGCAAATTGATTCTTCCAATTACCAAAATTCAAAGTACACCATCATCGACGGCGCGGGAATCAACTTCAAGAGGTTACAGGTTGTCGTCGGTTCGAGTACGGTCGTCGCCGACAACTGGGTACCGACCATAAGGAGAGTCGTCATCAATTACGAGCCATCTATTATTCTATAAAACTATGCTTTCACCAAACCAAGTCAACGATATTTTTCAGACGCAACTGGGAAGAGCGGCGACTGCCGACGAATACAATCAATACAAAAATGCGTCGCTTACCTCGCTCGCGAATTTGAGTCCGGCGACCATCGACAATACTACTCCGAACGTGAATCCCAATATGTCCCCTTATGACGTTCCAGCGGTTCAGGCCGCCTCGAAGAATGTCGAAAATCTCGGTCCCGTCATAAATGCCGGCAACGAAGAAATATCAAACATCCCCACAGAGAAGCAGGGGAATCTCGGCGTCGGCATCACGACCGCATCACAGCTCAATAACGACATCAAGGCGACAGAGGCGCCGATTACGCTCGACTTGCGGACATTAGGAAAGCAATACTCAGCCGCGAGAACGACCTACACAAGCGTCCTTTCTGCCGCAAAGCAGGCAATTTCAGCCGCCAAGTCGCAGGTCTCCTCGGCCCAAAGCAAGGCACTCACGCAAGCGGGCAAGGTGATAACACTACTCCAAAACGGAGAACTCGACCCCTCGAAGGTTGATTTATCCGGTATCGAGAGCGCGGCTGGTCTTCCCACCGGATTTTTCTCAAGCATTACCCCGAAAACGACGACAACGAAGAGCAATATCAGGAGTTTGCAGGGTGGCCTCTATAACCTTGATACGGGGAAATGGGTAGTACCACCGACCACAAAGAAAAGCGCGCAGGTTGTAAGCGGCAACCTAAGCGTATCAAAGTCAGATATAGGGACAGGAGCGACAAAACTCGATCGATCAAGGGGAAGTGATGGATATGCTAACACTGGCCTCTATGCCCAAATGATGGACTACTGGACGCAAAAGGGCGGCCTTGTGCAGGACTTCATCAAGCAATATCCTCCCAAGAACTATCTCAACCCCAATGATCCATCAGTCCCCACGGTCATAAAACCGTATCTCAAGACAAGTTCAGCGACAGTCATCTTTCCTAATCAAACACAATGAAATGTCTTTCTGGGATAACTTACCACAAACAAATAATCCTCCAGCGTCAAAGCCAGTAAGCAATGCTGGGGGCGGATTTTGGGATAATCTTCCGAGCACAACGACCGAACCAGCAACTCCCTCATTAGGGGCTTCCTATAAGCCGTTCACTGGAAAGGGCTACTTCCCATCCACCGATTTAGGTAATAACAGCTCGACTGACGTTTCAGGCCGTCCGTTTCAGGGCTACACCATGAAGATACCGGCTTCCGCGCTTAATCCGGGAGTAAACGTACCCCTTGTCGATAAAACGCGCGTAGCGGCCGGTTTTGACCCCACCAAGCCGATGTCATCCCAGATCCCCAAGAGCGTACTTGAAAATCCCCGCATGAGCGAGGCCTTGAGTTCCGCCATCAAAAAGGCAATGAACGGCAACGGAACCGAGGAGCTCGACCATATCATGGCACTCGGACTTTCGGGGAGCAATGACATTTCAAACCTCCAAATCCAACCCGGAATAAAAGGAGGGGCTGCGGCCGCCTCCGACAAGCTCGAAACGTCTCTTATCTCAAAAGTGAAAAGCGGAGAGATGACGCTTTACGACGCACAAAACGAACTCGCCAAAAGCAAGGGCAAGACGCTTCCCGAAAACGCTGGACAAAGGAGCACTATTGACCAGTGGCTGATGGATAACCCCGACGTTTTGAATTCTCTCGCCAATCTTCAAAATACGATAACCGACATCCCCAAAAACATTTGGGGAAACATCGGGAATATCGGCAAAGACATTGTCGGTTCATTTACGGGGGCATATGAAGGATTGAAAACGTCGGCAGTGAATGCCGTCAACGCTTTCACGTCGAAAGGAAGAACGACATCAGAGAAAACGGGAGCGGCATTGAATCTTTTAGGCGCTTCCGCAAACGCCGTTTTCTCGCCGATAAGCGCCGCCTTTAGTGCGCTTAAAGACATTCCTATTGTCGGTTCCGTATCTCAAATCGCAACGCTCCCATTTTCTATCGCGGGAACCGGCGGCGAAATTGCCGGAAAAGAAATCGTTGACGCATTGCCAATTTCCGCCGAGGACAAGAACAATCTTCGGGATGCCGTGGGACAAATCGGCGCACTAGCTGGACAGATCGCTTTAGGGTATGGGATAGAGAAAGTAACTGCCGCTGGAGTGGTGAAAGACACCGCGACGGAGGTAGCCGATAGAATGGCGAAAGGTGAAGACGTGACACCCGCAAAGACGCAAGAGATACTGAAAACGAACATAGACAAGGCAAAAGCCGAAACGCCCAAAACGACTCTGAAACCGAACGCCACATCCATTGAGAGCACTCAAACAACAAAACTCCCCGAACCTCCCGCAAAGACAGATGGCATTACTCTTCAGGCCTCTCTTGTGCCGGGTGCCGATGCCATTTCCAAATTTGTCACGAAAGACATCGTCGAGCCGCTTCAAAAAGCCGACGTAAAGGGATTCGTTTCACGTATCAAGACAGGCATAGAGCATTTCTTCGATTCATCTCTTGGGGAACCGAATATCAGGGAGAAAGCTGCGGCCATAACCGCAAAAGCTAAACAGGAAGCGGCACAAATAAAGGATGCCTCATGGAAAGTCGCTGAAAATCAAAGAAATTGGTTCGGTAAAATTGATGATAATACCAACATCAACTTTATGGATGCCATGGAAAGGGGAGCTGTGGATGACTTTACCAAGGGAATGTCTCCCGACCTCAAGGGCGCCTATAAGGGAATTGCGCAGGACTTCAGAACCCGCCTTGATGCGATTCATACCAAAGAAACAAATGCCAGTCTTTTTACGGGGTATATTGAGGATTACTTTCCGCACATTTGGAAGGACGATGCGAAAGCGATGGCGTGGATAGACCAGTATGAAAAATCTCTCGGTCAGGATAAATTTTTAAGGACAAGGTTTTGGGATTTAATCCAGGAAGGAAGAAAAGCGGGCCTTGAATTGAAGTCCACTAATCCGGAGGAAATAGTTCTCAATCGTGAATGGTCGGCGACGAATGCCATTTCTAAAATAAACGCCCTTGATAGGATGAATCAGTACGGTATGGCATCGGACAAAAGCGTGCGCGGATGGCCAACTTATATTGACCCGAGGGGAAAGACGTGGTGGGTTCATCCCGAGGCGGCCGATGTTCTCAACAAGGCATTCCTCGCAAAGAGCCTATGGAATTCTCAGGGAATAGGCGGCTATGCTTTTCGTGGTATCATGGCGGCAAAGAATTCTATCGTTGCCATAAAACTTGGAATATCATTATTCCACTTCGTGCACGAAGCGACCATTCGACCAGCTGCTGAAACGGCGTTCGCGTTGCAGAAGTTTATTTTAGGAGGCGAGGGCGCGACAGATGTTATAAAAGACATTGGGAAGACAATGACGTTTTCCGACCAACCAGCGGCGGTGAAATTCGGGATAGACGTAAAAAAGGCGTGGACGACACCCTTTGATAAACTTGACCCTGAAATGCAAACCAATGTTTCTCTCATTTCGCGGGCCGGTGGATCACCAGCAATGTCAGAAGAATTTCTTATCCGCGCCAAGGATGGATATAAAAAGGCTATTCGGGACCAGAACTTCATCGGAGCGGGAATTAGATTGATTCCAAAAGTATTCGAGGCAATTCAAAAACCACTTTTTGATTACTACGTTCCATCCCTCAAAATAGACACTTTTCTCTCACGCGCGAAAGATTTCATTGAGAAGAATCCGAACGCCGATGAACTGACGACTGATGTCGCCCTGCGGAGAATGTGGCAGGAAACGGATGCCCAATACGGGCAGATGATCTATTCGACGTTATTCTGGAATAAGATGGTGAAGGAATCGGCCGAGGCGTCGTTTCTTTCAATGGGATGGCAACTCGGATTTATGAGAACGTTCGGGGGGGCCGCGCTTGATGCCGCGACAATCGTTAAAAAAATAGCTGATGGAACGTTCGCAAAAAGCGACATTTCCTACCGCCTTCTCTACGCCACTACTTATACCCTATATGCTACAATGGTAGGAGGAATGATGAATACTGCTCTTTCGGGCAAACCGCCCAGCTCATATAAGGATTTCTTCTTTCCGAAAACCGGAGGAACGAATCCGGATGGCAGTCCAGAACGCCTTACGACGCCATTCTTCACTCGCGAACCGGCGTCTTACCTCAATCAGTGGCAGAAGAACGGATTGATAAAGGGGACTGCCCAGTTGGCAATCGACAAAGCAAATCCCGTTTTGGCGGCGATAGGGGACTTGGCACAAAACAAAGATTATTACGGCTACGAAATTATCAATCCGAGTGACCCGCTTATAAAACAAACGCAGGAATTTTTGAAGTTCTCGCTGGATTCGCTTTCTCCTATTTCAGTGAGTTCTGCCCAGAAATCACAGACCCTAAAAGGGAAGATGCTCTCGTTCGCTGGATTTTCCACGGCACCCAAATATGTTTCCGAAAGCACTCTCCAATCCAAAATATTTAGCCTCTATGATAAGAGATTCGGAGGAACGACGAAATCGCTCGCTTCGCAGGCGGCCGCAAACGCAAAATCGGAAATAAGGAGATTATACGATTCCGGCCAGACGGAGCAAGCGAACCAAAAATTGAATGATGCAATAAAGAAGGGATATTTCACCACGAAAGCATCACTCACAAAGTTTATAAAAGATTCGGACATCCCTGCCGATGTACGGGCGTTTCGCGGACTTCCGGCGGTAGATCAAGAAACCCTCCTCAAGGATATGAGTTTGGAGGATCTATCGCGTTATGCGTGGTCAGCCGCGAGCGCGGCAAAACAAATACTTTATTCTCTTTCCACCACCGCAAAGGAATTTGTCGATGGTGTGAGGTCGGGGAAATACAAACAGCCGGTATGGAAACAAGGAAAATTATCAAAATAGCAATTGCGATCGCGTTTATCGCCGGAATCTTTTTTCTGCAATACTATCTCGACGAAAAAGCAATCAAGGAAAATAATTGCGATGTATGTGTTACCGATTACCTTCAGCCACAGTGTAAGTTAGCGGCGTGCGAGCCAGTTATTCAGGCATTCAAGTTCTAACGATATAACGAAGCTACTCAGAAGAATGGTTGCGATAAACCAACCCATACTCCGTTCGCTTCTTACATCCATTTTCATTGCTATTGAACACATCCACCAACTCCATTATTATCCACGCAATGTTGCATGACTTTCGTCGTTGTCGTCATGCCATTTACCGAACAGCTTATAGTGAAAATTCCGTAAGCATTGGGATCGTTGGTATTCAGCGTATAGAGAAATCTCGGATTGGCAGGATTGAGAGAAAAATCATTGTCAATCTCTCTGTATTGTGTTTTGATATTTTCTACGTTAGTTGATGTAGTCAGGTTAATTCCGTTTGGATAGAGCATACGATACATCGCATTTCGTCCAGCGGGAGAAAGGGGGGCAACAAGACTTATGGTTGCCGATGCCGTCGTTGAGGCAAATATCGGATTTTCAAAAAAATTCCCATTTGGCGTCGTTACGAGACTCTCATTGTTGGATGTTACCGCGCAACTCGTCCCGTTGGAGATAAAATCTTGTCCCAGCCAGTTTATAAATGGTTGTGGCAGGGATGGAGTTGTAACAACTGGTGCGCTTTGTACTTGCGGTGCCTGTGTTACGAACACGTTCGTTATCGTCGGAGCCCCGCTCGCGGTCGTGCTTGCCGTCTGGGTTACCGTCGTAGAAGAATTTGTAAGCGCGGCATAAACATTATTCAGTGTTGAAGTGTCTACGCCAAACGCCTCCAAGAGAGAAACAATGGAGGAAATCTGCGATTGAGTAAGGGAAGCGGCCTTTGCTTGTGGCGAGAAGAAGAATCCCGTCGCGGATAGCGCCAATACGGCGACTAAACTGACCAGTTTTTTCATGCTTTCAGTATACCATATTTGTTTTTCTTGAATCAATGTGGTATAATACTCTCAAAGAGTGCCATGAGAGCGCCTGTAAGCAGGCGTCTTTTTTATGGCTAAAAATCTCATCTTTATTACGCAGGATTATTCGGGTCTCGGGTTCGCCAAACTGGCTCAAGATCAGGGCGACAAGGTTCTTTTAGCGACCGTCCTCGACAAAGAGGACGAGAACCCAAAAGCGCACAAACTCGTAGGGGCTGGCATCGTCCCCAAAATCGACCTCGCGGAGGTCTTAAAGAATCCCCCGAAAGACGCTTATTACATCTTCGACCAGAATTTTCTACCCGAAGTATCGGATGGCTTGCGAAAGAGGGGATATAAGGTTCAAGGCGCCTCGTCCTTTATGGTGAAGTCGGAACATGACCGAAATTTCGGCGTTGAACTTGCCAAACGAGCAGGTCTCGCTATACCTCCAACCCAAGAGTTCAAAACCATTAAAGACGGGTTGAAATTCCTCGATGAGAACGAGGAAAAAGCATACGTCTATAAGCCAAACAATTCAGCCGAATCATTTACGACCTTTGTGCCAGTCTCCGAAAAGGATGCCTCGGCGAATCGCGAACTTTACCAATATCTTGCTTCGCAAAGTGATCCGCAAGACGGCTATATCCTCCAAGAACGTGTCAAGGGAGTAGAGGTGAATTACGAGGCATATTTTTATGAAGGAAAACCGTTCTTCGCTTTTTGCGATTTGGAAAACAAAAAAAAGCTCGCTGGCGAGATGGGCGAAGCGGTCGGGTGTGCCTTCGATTACGTCTTTACCGTTCCTCTTGAAAGCAAGGGCGTTCAGAAAACCGTCGGCAGGTTTTTCCCTATTTTTGAGAAGATGAAATATACGGGGACGTTTGATGTAAATGTCATTGTAGCGGAACGCGACAATTACTTCCTCGAATCGTGTGGCGGAAGGTTCGGGTACAACAGTCACCCCAACCTCTTAATGAACCTTGCTAAAGATTCCTTCTCGGATATTTACACCTCTTTTATGGACGGAAAGGTAGAGAACTTTTATGACCATTTCCGCTATGGGTTCGGCGCGTCGATAACGCTTTATGTTGGCCATAACCGTAATGGATTGCCGCTTCATGTTCCCGATGAATTGAACAATAAATTCTATCATTTCGATTCGCATAAAAAGGGCGATGAGTATTTCTTGAGCGGATACGACGAGCAGTATGTCGGAATAGCTCTCGGACACGCCTACACAATGGAGGAAGCGGGCGAAGAGGCGATCGAAACAGCCAAGAAAATAACCTATCCCGATAAGGGATACCGCAATGATATGACGCTCAAGAACTATCCCAATGCCCCGCTCAATCGCTACGAGGCTCTCCAAGCAATGAAATACCTATGAAAGTAATCATTGAGACCATACCGAACGAAAAACAAAGATACCCAACGGTAGGGGATTATTGGATTGACGAAGATGGCACGTTGCAAATAAGGGTTTCCGAACTCGGCAATGATACGAGAAATCTTGCGGTTGCTATTCACGAACTCATCGAACAGCGTCTTTGTTCTTTGAGGGGAATAAAGTTCGAGGACATCGACAATTTTGATAAGAGATTTGAGGAAAAAAGAGAAGAAGGGAATGTTGAAGAGCCGGGCAATGACAGGAACGCTCCTTATTATCGTGAGCATCGTTTCAGTGAAAATATCGAGCGGCAGTTTATGCTTGAGTGCGGCGAGGACTGGTTTGATTACGACAAACAAGTGAACGAACTATGATTTTTTTCAAAAAGAAACCAACTGAAGCAAACTTCGGCAAGGGACTCATCCCTTCGGCCCCCGATCCGCGCGACTATCTTCATCAGGAAATATCGGGTGCCCCTACACCGCCAAACTGGCAAGAGAAGAACCCGGCGGATTTCGTTACCTACCCCATAAAGAACCAGTTACAAACGGACGCGTGCGTTGCCTTTTCGTACTCCAAACAACTCGAGATAGACGAGTTTTCTGAAAACGGCGTTTACAGGATTTTATCTCCCCGCTCGATTTATCCCTTCGGGTTTGTGGCGCCGGATGGTGGGATGAACGACAGGGCGGCAAGCGTCATCGTCGTCAATCAAGGTGCGACGCTCGAATTTTTGCTTCCCAGTCAAAATCTCACCGAAGCACAAATGAGAGACGCTTCCGATTACATACTTGATGCGAAACAAATCGCCCTTGTTTACAAACCGGATTCCGTCGTTTTCGCCGACAATCAGCTTGATACCATCGCCTCAATCATCGAAACATATCGATCGCAAGGACAGAAAAAGGGTGTAGGGATTGTCGTTACTGGTTCGAACAATAGAACGTGGCTCTCTAATTTCCCACAGCCGCCGACTCCCAACGAGACAACGTGGAGCCATAAGGTAGTAGCGACGGACTACGGACTCATCAATGGCCAGAAATTCATTTCAATAGACAATTCGTGGGGAACGGCCACGGGGATGAATGGCAAGCAGTTTCTCGGCGAAAACTACATTCCTTTCATCGCCGAATCGAATTACACATTGAATCTTCCCGATAACTGGCAGTCCCAGACTCAATCAATCCCGAAGCCCCATTACCAGTGGAATACTGACCTCACTATTGGGGCTTCGGGACAAGATGTTTTGATGCTTCAGACGGCGCTTCAATCTCTTGGAATGTTCCCGATCTCATCGGTTATCAAACCGACGGGATATTTCGGTGGGATTACTCGCAATGCCGTCCAACTTTTCCAAGCAACCTACAATATCTCGCCCGTTTCCGGCTTTGTTGGCCCACTCACGAGAGCGAAACTCAATGAGTTATTTCAATGAGAAAACTAACCTATCAATTTTTGTTATCGCTCGGAATAATCGCTGGAATTGCGGCAGAAATTATATGGCTACTTTTCGTTTATAAAATTGCAACCAGCGTCATAAATTTATTGCTTCAATGGAAAATGTAAAGCCATCAATAAAGGTCGATGAAAATAAAAGTGATTTTGAATGATATGGAAATTTTAGCTGGCGCAATCGTAAGTCTCATCACCGAATTCGTGACGCAGAAACTTGGCACGAATACCATCGGCTCATTGGCGGCCTATATCGGCATCTCGGTTTTGGCCGCCGCTGTGTATGTTTTAGCATCTCCCTTGTCTTTTTGGCCGACATTGGTACAAATCGGAACTTATGCGGCTACAATCTGGGCCGTCCTTGTCCATCCGATTACTAAGAATTCATAGCTATCGGGCGCCCCATCTTTACCGACCTTTAGATGGGGTGTCGCCGCGAGGTGGTTATGGGCCGCTTCACGGGGGCAAAATGCTCCAAGTTATTTAACAAAAAGGAGGCCCCCCGCGAAGGAAAGGCCCCTACATAATACTAACAAACCGCACTGAAAGGAGCGATTGAAATGAACTGCCCTAAACATCCTCAATATAGAGGAAAAAGCAAACCTCGCGTTAAGTGTGAGGCGTGTACTCTTATTTATGAGCACGAAAAAATACTTGAGGAAAATAATATCCTCAAACACCAGATTGCAGAAACATCCAAACAAAAACCTGTCCCACTCCAGCAATTCTTCACCTCTAAAATAAGAATCGGTTATCTTACCGATACTCACCTCGGTTCTTTGTATGAAAGACTTGATTTTTTGAATGCCGCCTACAAAATTTTCGAGCGCGAAGGCATAACTACCGTATATCATTCGGGAGATATAGCCGACGGCGAAAAGATGTATCGTGGCCAAGAATACGAGCTCAAAATCCACGGAGCCGATAATCAGGTACGCCATATTCTCGAGACTTATCCGTCAATTAAGGGCATAAAGACTTATTTCATTACCGGTAACCATGACCTTTCCTTTTGGAAAACAAGCGGCGTGGATATCGGCTCTAAAATATCTCTTTATCGGAAAGACCTCATTTATCTCGGAGCGGAAGAAGCTGATATTCCTATCCAGAATAAAAACGGCGAGATAATACTCCGATTGCTCCACCCGGGGAAGGGGACAGCATACGCTATAAGTTATCATCCCCAGAAATACATCGAATCCCTTACCGGCGGAGAAAAGCCGAATATTATCTTCTGCGGTCACTACCACAAATCAGAATATTTGTTCTATCGCAATATCCATTTCGTCCAAGGGGGCACGCTTCAGGCCCAAACGCCGTTTATGCGGAGGCAAAACATCGCCGCAATGATGGGATTTTGGGTAATCACGTTCTCAATTCACGATAACTATATTACGAGATTTGAACAGGAGTTTATCCCGTTTTTTGAGAAAAAGGAGGCTTAGTATGAAAACCGCTAAATTCATCTGTTCTAATTGCCGTTTTCTTGTTATTTCCAAAATCGTCAAGAGAACCGGCGGTAATTTGATGTCCGAATGCCCGGAATGCCATAAATGGAACAATGTGCCTATTCCGATATACAGGCTTAAAAATCATCTCTGTATCCATTGCCACAAGACAGGAGACGCTTTAGTGATATTCGACCAATACGTAAGCGATATCTCACGACTATTACGTCTCGAATGCCCGAATTGCGGCAAGGAATCAGCAAAGATTATTTCTACCAAAGAATATGAAAGGAGAGTGCGAGATGGATAAGCCGAAATCACCCCATATTAGAGTCAAAGCGAAATGCGAACTTTGCGGAGGGTCACTTGAAATCGAGGAATATGACCTATTCTTCAAAGAAGAAGTCATAATTATTCAGGCCGAGTGTATCCTCTGCGGAGAACCCAATTTCGTTGTAATAGAACTCACCGATTTAATAGATTTGGAAACTGAATTTTGGATGGCCTATTACAAAAAACTTCCGCCAGAGAAAGGAGGGAATAATGAGCCTCAAAAATGAATGCCCAATATGCGGACAGAATTACAAACCGACAAATACCAAAACTAAACATCATATCTTTCCGCGTCGTTTCTTTGGGGAAACCGGCGTCTGGTTCTATCTATGCCGAGCTTGCCACAATAAACTTGAGGAATTTATACCGAAAAGAACAAAACTCGAAAGGGAAGAATATCTCGACATTCTGAAAGCATTTACCCATTATAAGGCTCCTATATTATAGGAGCCTTAAAATAAAAAATCCGCCTGCATAGCGGATTTTAGCCTCTTGGCTTAATTGCATAATCGGAGGCGGTGACACGTTATCACTCTTCCTATGTATAACGATACCACACACTTGACTATTACGCAAGCTTTGTGATATAGAGTTCTCAGATTCCCATAATGGGAATAATCTAAAGGTCGGTAATTCACTGACCTAAATCTTGCGGGGTAAAACCCGATGAGTGCACTACGCACTTATGCCGCGAACCAAGATGTGATACAATGTGACTGTGCGCATAGCTTATGCGCGCACATCGCACCGTACTACTAAGGCTTCGCGGCCGAGGAATAGGCGGTGCGATTTTATTATGGAAAACAGATACAATACA
>JAEHJW020006523.1_pt1 | contig 26409 bp, 30 predicted proteins | sample 9271431 | NCBI WGS metagenome assembly JAEHJW02 | reverse complement strand
GTGCCGTTGTTTATAGTGCGAGTCTATCGGTACGATAGGCTTAGGCTATTTGAGGGTAGGCTTTCGTTTGCGCGCGGAGGAGATCGGCCTTTACCAATTCTCACACCTCGCAAACCAAAATAAGTACCTAGTACACAAGTGTAAAAAATTCTAGCAAACCAAAATAAGTACCTAGTACGTGAGTGTAAAAAATTCCAGAAGAACAAAATAAGTACCTAGTACGCGAGTGTAAAGCCACTCTCCTTAAGCCCCCGCCATAAAGAAATCCACCCCCTAGAAAAAATTTTCAAAAAATTTTCCAAAACAGGTATTTCGTCCCTATCTGTAAAGTAACTCCCACCACCCCCAGCAAATCGACTAAACTACAGACATGGCTAACTCCTTCGACGACCTGCGAGAACTCGCAAAAACGAGCCTGTCCGCCTATGCAGCGGTGATGCATCATGACTGGGCACCGAACTGGCACCACAGGGTTATTGCTCGTGCACTGGAGAGAATGGCTGCCAGAGAGCCGGGTTGGGACCGCCTTATCATATCGATGCCCCCTCGGGCGGGCAAAAGTGAGCTTATTTCCAAGATGTTCCCTGGGTGGTACATGGCTACCCACCCCCATGAAAATGTAATTGTCGCCACTTATGGTTCCGAACTTGCCGATGACTTAGGGCGCAAGGCTCGTGAGTACGCATCGACGGAACTCTTTGAATCCATTATGGGAACTTCCGTTTCCAACGACACAAATGCAATCACTAAGTGGGAGCTTAAGAACCGCTCTTCTTTCTTCGCGACATCCGTAGGGGGCGCCCTTACGGGCCGTGGTGCTCATTGTTTTGTGAAAGGCACGCGCGTCCGTGTTATTGGTGGTACAATTCCAATCGAAGAAATTGAAGTTGGCGATAGTGTGCTGTCACACGGTGCTGACGGATTGGAGATGAGAGATGTCGTCGCTGTCAAAAGAAGTAAAGGAGTTGGGATATACCGGATCACCACTGCCTCTGGACGAGTGGTTGAGGCTACGGGGGATCATCCATTCTTTGTTCAAGGAGAGGGGTATATCCCGGCGTCCCTTCTTACCTCCGGTGACATGCTCTTGTGCTGCGTGCGGGAAGGAAGTGACTATCAGCGCCGGTCTTTTTGCATCGAGCGAGAGGCAGGGGTTTGCGAGAGTATTTTGCAACAGGGGATGCTCTACGACGGTAATAAACAAGGAGAGAGCAGCGAGGCGATCAGCAAAGGCAGAACACCCGGCGAAAATGGTTTCATGCGCTACCTGCGGGGCCGAGGTGTTAGCTACATGGCAGCAGTCTACGAATTCGTACGCGAAGTATTGCAGCAAGGAGTGCCGCAACGAGGGGAAAAGACTGGATGCTGTGAACAAAGGGAAACGCGCAGCTATACAAATGCAGTGCGAGATTTGTGGAGAAACCTTCTGGTCAAACTGGAGACCTCAGCAGGGGCAGTACGGCAAGTATTGCTGCCGAAGCTGTCTTTATGTGGCACAGACTCGTACCAAGAGCGGGGAGAACAACCCTATGTTCAAGGACGGGGCCAATCAACGGAAGAAACCACGCAACGCGAGAAGTTTCAAAGTGATGCGGCAACGAGCAATCGCTTTGGATGGAGACAAGTGTGTGGTCTGTTCACTTCCGCGTTCCGAGCACCCAACGGCATTGCACGCACATCACATAGACAGGAACCCACTGAACAATTCTCTGCTGAACTTAGTGGCATTGTGCAGAGTTTGCCACAAGAAGGTACACCAAGCGATAGACTTTGGGAAGGACATGACTACGTACGCATGGTTGAGCGAGTACGCGAGACGGAGACCGTATATGACATCCAAGTAGAGGGTAACCATAACTTCTTTGCTAACGATATTCTCGTTCATAACTGCCTAATCATCGACGACCCTGTAAAGAATCGAGAGGAAGCAGAGAGCGAAGGAGCGATGGAGAAGACGTATTCGTGGTTCACCTCAACTGCGTATACCCGGCTCGAACGCGGGGGACGAGTGCTGATCGTAATGACCCGCTGGAATGACCTGGATTTGGCCGGTCGGCTATTAGCCTCGAACTCGGGGTGGAAGGAAATTGCTTTCCCCGCCATTGCTGAGGTGGATGAGGAGTACCGCAAAGCGGGAGAACCCCTATGGCCGGACAAGTACCCGCTAGAACAACTGCACAAGATCCGTACAACCATTGGACGGCGTGACTGGGCCTCTCTATATCAGCAGCGCCCCGCGCCAGAAGATGGAAACATCTTCAAGAGTGAATGGTTCAAGGAGTACCGGCTTCCCAACGGAATGGTCCCCTCTACCCACAACGACATTTACTCCCAAGCAGGACTCTCCGGGCTGGGCGTTGTCTCGGGCGTCTATCAGTCGTGGGATACGGCGGTGTCGGCCAAGCAAACCTCCGCGAGAAGCGCCTGCACAACCTGGGCTGTCCTGGACAATAAGTTCTACTTGCTGGACGCCTATGCGGAGCCGCTATCATTCCCGGAGCTTCGGGCTAAAGCCATGCAGAAGTATGAGCAGTGGAAGCCCGACATCATTTTCGTTGAGGAGCAGCAGACTGGACGCCCCTTGATCGACGAACTCAAAAGAACTTTGGGGGAACGTCTAGTCCCCGTACGACTGCGGGGGAACAAGGAAACCAGGGCGAAAGCGGCGAGTGTGGCGTTTGAAACCGGCAGAGTGCTCATCCCCTCCCCACAAGACGCCCCTTGGGTGGACTCCTATACCAACGAGCTTATGTCTTTCCCGTCTGGGCGGTTCGCGGACCGGGTGGATAGCACAAGCCAAGCCCTGGTGAAATTGCTCAAGGACTCTAACCCGAGATCGTCGTTCAAAGGGGCGATGAGTGACCTTGCGGAGAACTACTTTAAGGCTCCGCTTAGGAGCATATACGCAAGATGAGGTGCTTGGTTGGGGGAAGTACGGATAGGTTAGTTGATTTTTGCGTTTTGGGCATGTAGACTGTTCGCATTGTGTAAAGTGTTGTGTATAGTATTGTTGATTCTTGTGTAATGGGAGAAGGGCAATGCGGAGCCGTCTTGACAACCACAAACTCGTTGCGAAACCGAAACGGCCCATCAAGCCCAAAGTCGCCAAGCCGACTCCGGCGAAGAAGAACCTGCCCCGACCGCATAAGCGGAAGGGGTAAGCCAGTATAAGTGAAAGTGATGAGCCAGGAATTAGTCATTACCGACTCTTTCAGAGAAGCGTTCGAGAATCTGCAAAATGAGCCGCAGACACCACTGGACGCCCTGAGCAGACAGGAGTTGCTGTTTCTACTGAGTTACGTTCAGAACGGGGATGCAGCGGGGGCGGCGAGGAAGGCAGGGTACTCACCCAATATGTCGTTGATGGCAGCGTCGCTTCTGGACAAGCCGCACATTCGCAAGGCGCTACGGGCGATACGAGCCACACAACGGGAGACACTGCGGCAGCGGCAGATCAACTCGGCGGCCATGGCACTGGATATGGTGCAAGAGATAGTCAGTGACCCCACGGTGGGGCATGAGACGCGCCTTAGAGCGGCTATGAAGTTGATCGACATCTCCGGGTCCACCGCGCCAAAAGAGATGCAGGACGAGTTGCGCGACGACGCGCCTATGGAGCGGGTGAACAAAGAGAAGATCGCCTTGGCCTTCGAGGAGGCGCAGAAGGCGCAGAACGTGGGGTAGGGGCGGTTCGGTGTGTAGGGGCGGTTGCGTGTGTACGGTGTGTAGTTGTTTGTGCTATTTCAAAGGGTTCATATGTTCAAGTCCATCACTGCCAAAATTGACTACCCATCATGGGCCAACGAGCGGTACAAGTGCTTGGATATGTTGGACCGGGTGTTGGACGGCACACTCTACGACCACTTGCAGAACGACTTTTACCAGGAAGAAACCTTCAGCGGGGACTACATCCCCATCCAGGAGCGGCGACCGTCAGTGCGTACCGGCTTCGCCTCGCAGGTCGTGGGAGTGGTGGCGCGTAAACTGTTCGCGGGTAAACACGCTCCGAAAATCACGCACGACGATGAGAACTACGCCGCCTTGATCCGCGAGGTGATTGCTCGGGGGTCCGTGTACGAGACCATGGTCTCCGCGATGTACCTGGGGTCGGTTGGGTCCGTGGCGGTTACGTTCCGGCTGGTGGAAGGGTCGCTGAAGTTCGACGTGTGGCGGGCCAAGAATTGCTACCCGGTGTTCGGCCCTGCGGGGGAGTTGGCGGCACTTCGCGTCTGTTACACCGTGGGTGGTAAAGAACTTTTGGGGCTTGGGTTCAAGACGGACGCCAAAGGTAAACCTGTCTCAACCGATGATACATATTGGTTTGCCCGCGTATTCACCCCCTCCGAGGAAATCACCTGTGTGCCGCCTCTGGCCGATGATTGGAACCCGGTGGAGTATCCGTGGGAAGCGTTGACCCCTGGGGTTGTCATTCAGCACAACCTTGGGTTCGTGCCGGGAGTGTGGATCACGAACATGCCTGGAGGGGTCGGGGTGGATGGCAAGTCCACGTTTGGCGAGGTAGTCAACAACATCGTCGAGATGGACTACACCCTCAGCCAGTTGGGGCGAGGGATTCGATACTCCGCCGCTCCGCAGACGGTTGTGATTGGGGATGTAGAGTCAGACCAGCGCAGGACGCCAAGTACCATCATTAAACTCAAAGCCGCGTATGCGGACGAAGGGCAGAAGTTCGGCGCAGCCGATGCGAAGTTGCTAGAGATGGTGGGCAACGGCACACAGGTAGGACTCAACTATGTGCAGGAACTTCGTCGCATCACGTTTGAAGCCCTTGCCGCGTCCATCAAGAAAAGTGAGTTGAAAACCGCCATGTCCGGGCGGGCGATGGAGATCAGTGATGATGCGTTCTACGACTTGGCGAACCTGTTCCGTAACAGCTACGGTGACGGCGGCCTGATCCCGCTGATGAGCAAAGTCATGAAGGCGCTGCGGATGGTAGGGATGCTGGAGGTCAGTATTGATGAAGCGTCCATTACCGCGTTTGGGCTTCGCTGGCCGAAACTCTATCCGTCCACCCCCGCTGATGACTTGCAGATGGTGGAGAGCCTTGTGATGGCGGTGCAAAACGGGCTGATGGATGCAGATACGGCGAAGTCGTACCTCTATGCACAGATGGACCTGGAGGACTTCCGGGTGCCTACTCCCCCGCAGACGGGTTCCACCGAGGGCGACAATGTGCCGACCGAAGGGGATGCGACGGTCCAGGATGACAAGTATCTCGAAGGCATGATAACGGACACCAGTAGGCCGGGTCCGAGAGGGCACTCGCTGCCGAAGCAGCGCGTAGGTGGTAAGCAAACGACGATCTACTAATTAGCGAAGGGGACGAGGAATGGAAAAGTCGGCACAGGACAAGCAGGAACTTCAGAACATGGTCCGATACTGTAAGGACAATCCGAACGGGCTGGTCTTGTGGGAGCGAATGCTTGTCGCCGCTGCGGAGCAGATGTTGACTTCCAATGACTCTCTGCCGGGGGATATGTTCGACGAGTTCCTGAGGGTGTATGCCAACGCCAAAGCCGGACGCAGCACTGATGAGCAGATCCGGGGGTACTGTCGTGAAGCGGCTTCTGTGTTCGCAGACATCGTTGCAAGCATCCATGAGCAATGCGAGAAAGACAAGGAAACCGGGGAGTCCATCGTTACGAACAAAGAAATGATGCAGGATATTGCCCGGTATGTGAGCCTTCACGAAACCATGTTGCGGTTGTCTGTGCACTACGGGCGTATAGTTCACTAGGGCGCGCAAAGTGTTTTACACGAAACAGATTGGGGTGCACTACTCAAGGGCCGGGGTGTACGCGGTAAAAGTCCCACAACCCCCGGTTGGGTACTCCTGCTACATGATTGAGAAGAAAGGGGTCTACCAGCTATTCACGGGAAGCGGGATGCTTTTCGCAGTCTCCTGTACGCACGTCGGGGTCGGGGGTGTGGAGATCATTGACGGCGTATGTGACGAGAATGGAAGCATGGTGGGGGACTTCAAGATTTTGTACAAGGCCAACCCGCAGACGATGTGCTTGTGGCTGATGAGTGCGGGGGTGAGTAGGGGGTTGGTGGTTCGCGCCCTTGGTGGGGACATGAACTCCCCTGTGTTTATGACGGTTTCCTGGACGGAGAAGAAAGATGGCCCGACCCCGTAAGGTTCAGATCAATGTTCCGGCGCAGGTTACGGAACTCATGAAGGCAGCAGAACCGGAGAAGATCGACCCTCCCGCGCCTGTCATTGTGCCTGTTGAAGAACCCCTCGTTGCCCCTGCCGAAGAACCGCTTGTGGTGGTAGAGCAACGCAATGGAGTGAATTTCGTGCAGGTGAAAACCCCGTTCATGGGGTGCAACTCATTCCTGATCGAGAGCAAGGGGATCTACGTTCTGGAGCATGGCGAGGGGGTTCTGCGCTCTTTGGCGGTTACCTATGTGGGGACCGGGGCGCTCCATGTGTATGACGGGGTGCCGGATAAGGCGATGTTGTCCTCCGATAAGTTGAGTGCACTCGATACACGGTTCCCGGTGGTGGAAGGACGCAAGATCATCACAATGTCCCCACAGATCGTAGGGTTTTGGGGGCTGGACGCCGGGTTCAAGCGCGGGTTGACGGTGGTTGCCTCAGGTGGACAGGCTGCTTCTCCTGTGTTGGTTTCTGTGATGTGGGTGAAGCACAAGGCGGCTCCTACGGCTATCGAGTTTGGCGAGGACTGAGTGGACCGCTTCATAAACAAACATGTACCAGTTGACGTGTTCGTGCCAGCCGTGGCGGGGTCGATTGTGCGCGTGTTTCAGTTGGACGAAGCCGGGGCGTTTCGACTGTCCAGGCGGGGGTGCGTGTTTCACAGCATCATGATCGCGGCAAGCGGGTCTTTCGGGTCTGTGCTGGTAAAGACGGGTACTGGAAGGACAATCTGGTGTCAGCCCTCTACGTTCACTGGGTCTTTTGTGGTTGATGGGTATGCGGAGGAGGGGCTGATCGTCGAGGCGTGGATGGAGAACCGTCCGTTTGTGACGATCAGTTGGCGAGAACCGGATATGGAACTGGTGTAGCGATGGGCGTTAAGAGACGGTATGCAGTGGTTCGAGCAAGCACGATGGGTACTGTTTCGTACACTTCTGCACAGACTGGGGCAAGAGTGACAAGTGGGGATCCGCTGCTTGGCATAGAAGTGATGAAGTTGGTGTACCAAGTATCGGCCCCGTTGGGCGGGGAGGTTGAGTATGTAGTGAAGGTAGGTGAAACCGTTTCTGAAGGGCAGATTGTTGCCAAAATTTACGTTTGATGGAGGAAGATATGAGTGATGCGACTGACACCCCTGCGGCCCCTGCCGCAACCCCTGCGGCTCCTGCGACGCCTGCGGCTCCTGCTGCGGCTGCCACCCCCCCGAAGCCTAGCGAGACGGAACTGATTGAAGCCAGTGCGCGGGAGAATGCGATTCTCGCCCGTAAGAACAAGGAGCTTCAAGAGGCGCTGGATAGCCTCAAGGCGAAGGAACTCGCAGAGCAAGGCAAGTTCAAGGAACTCTATGAGCAGGAAAAGGCGGCTCGGGAGAAGGAGCGTGCGGAGCTTCGTCGCAACACGGCTCGGGCAGAAATTCGTTCCCATGTGCTTAGTCTCGGGGCTATCGACCCGGATGTGGCGGACCTGATCTCGCTTCGAGATCTCAAACTCGATGATGAGACCGGCACTTATACGAACATCCGCGAGGTGGTCGAGCGGCACAAGGAAACGAAGCCTCATCTGTATAGCAAGGCTGCTGCTCCGGCTACTCCTGCGGCTCCTGCTACGCCTCCCACAACCGGCTCGGGTGGAACTCCTCCGCCCGCGACTACCCCTGTCGAAAAAGATGTTCGCAAGATGACGCCAGAGGAGTACAATGCCGCCAAGCAGAAACTTTACAGGGACCTGCGAAGCGCCGGGGCGCGGTAATTATTAAGTCGCTCAGTCCTTGGAAAGTTTTTTGCGTAAAAGTGTTTGCAGTATTTTGTTTTGTGTGTTAGTTTTGCGCGGAAGTGATTTTTCCTAAGGACTGAGCCATGACCGATTTTGTCGCATTCCCCGCTGGCCTTGCGGCTGCTTTGCAAACTGGCTTCCTGAACCGAGAGTTCGAGGAAGGTCTTGACTCAGTTCTTGCATATCGACGCCTCGCCCTGCAAGAGACCATCAATACGAACATTGGTGAGACGCTGACCCGTACCCGTAAGGGCCGGAATGCTCCGTCCATCACCCCGATCTCCGGTGTGAACATCAACAGCGGCCTTGACAATAGCCTTGTCTCGCAGTCGTACTCTGTTGAGCAGTACACGATCACGATGTTCCAGTATGCGCAGACTCAAGACGTGAATCTGCTGCAACAACTTGCGGGTATCGCGGATCAGGCGATTGCTGCGGCACGGAACAACGGCGTTGCGGCGGCTCAGACCCTTGAGCGCCTCGCCAAGATCCAGTTGTATGCAAGCTACTGCGGCGGCAACACGTTTGTCCGTACTGACCTCGGGGCAAGTTCCACCACGACTGTGTATGTCGATGACATTCGCGGCTTCCAGTATGTGAGTGTCAATGGGGTGCTGACTCCGGTTAGCGGGGCCAACCCGCTGCAATGCTATGAGTTCCCCACGACTTCCGGCGGGATCAGCCAGACGTTCAATGTGACGGGCGCTACGGCTGCTGGCACTTCGATTTTTCCCGGTTCCGGCGGGTCCGGCACCACGGATGGCGTTGCTGGTTTCCTGACGATCACTGGTGCGGGTAGCGCCCCGGTCAATGGGGACGCGATCATTGCCTCGAATGCGGCGTATATCATTCGTCCGAACGGCAAGTATTCGACCAACGAACTTGTTTCCACGGACGTGCTGACCTTGGGTACTATCATGGACGCGGTTGCGTATCTTCGCAACGCCGGTGTCCCGCCCCTGGCGAACGGCACCTACGCCTGTATTCTGGACAACACCTCGCTGCGGCAACTGTTCAGCGACCAGCAATTCATGGTGATGTTCGCGGCGTCGAGCAAAGCGAAGGAATATGTCTCGGGCGACGTGTTCGAGTTGCTTGGTGTGACCTTCATTCCGACCACGGAAGCGTACGTTCAAAACCCCTCCGGCTCGATCCTCAAGACCGTCGTTCGCCGCCCCATCGTTGTCGGCGCGGAAGCGATGATTCAGGGCAACTTCGAGGGTATGGAGATGTGGCTGAATCGCCAAGGTGTGGAAGGCAACACGGTCTCCGAAGTGATGCTGGTCAACGGCGTTGCGCAGATCATCCGTGTGCCGCTCGACCGGCTGCAACAAGTCGTCAGTCTGTCGTGGTCCTGGATCGGCGGGTTTGCGTGCCCGACTGACCTTACCGCGAACAACACGATTGTCCCGACTGTCGGGAACAACCTGACCGGCGGTAACCCGTTGTACAAGCGTTGTGTTGTTATCGAGACTGCCGGTTAATTAGGGAGTGTGCCATGAGCATCAAAGTCAGTCGTTTGAAGAAGTTCAACCCCAGCATGTCGGTTCCTGGTAAGGGCACCGTCGAGATCCCGGTTGGGATGGAGCGTGCACAGGGTGGCCGTGACAAGCACAACGCCCGCCATTTCGCCAACGCCATGTCGCCGTTCATGGGCAAGGCGAACAGCGTTGATGACCAGTACACGGGTGGTGGAGAGGATAGCCGCTAATGCGCGCCAAGGGCAAAAAGGGGGTGGAGGTCGTAACTCCGCTGGTCCGCACGGTGAAGAAGCCGTATACGGATTGGCGGAACGACTCCGTTGTGCCGAACTGGGATAGCGTCCCCGGCGCAGCGCAGCACGCTTCGCGCACCACGCGAAACTCGCCTCCGACGAATGACGGGGCAAAGTTCAACCCCGCTATGCGGGACGACCATCCCAAGCTCTAATGAGGTAACGCCATGTCGTTTCCGTATCAAGTCAACTATGGCCCGTCGAGCAACAACCCGACGCTCATTCCCAATTTTGGTACACCCATCGTTAAGAACGGTGTCCTGACCCTGGAGAATGGCGGGGGTATTGAGTCTGATCTTGGAGGCAACACCAAGGCGTCTGGTTCCATCACCATTGCGGGTACGGTTGCTTCTGGCAACACCATTACGGTCACGGTGGCGAATGGTGTGCTTCCCGGTGGATCGGTTGCTGTTTCGTATACGCTTAGTGGCACGGACACACTGGCTACTGCGGCTGCGGAACTTGCTCTGCTGTTGAATTCCAATGCCACGTTGTCGCAATATGGGTGGTCGTTTGGAACCAACGGGCTTGGTGAGGTTCTGTGCTATCAGCGCGGGCCGGTTGGCAATTTCAGTACGTTGTCGGCGACTACGACCGGGGCTGAGACGTTTACGATTGTGCAGATGAGCGGCGGCGCTGGTGTCGTGGTCCCGCTGGCAAATTTCACGTTTTCGTTCAACAACTCCATGTCGAACTATTGGTATGGCAAGCCTGTGCCCATGTCATACCTGATGCTGAAAAATGCCGTTGCACAAGGTGCTCCGTTGGCGTAACTGGAGGGTGTATGCGAGCAAACAGTGTCTTTACGGCCCCGGTTTCGGAGTATTACGTCGCGCAGAAGGATTTTAGTGTCACCATCAACGGCACTATGCACTCCTTCAAGATCAACGACGCAATCACGAAGCCGTATATGGTCGAAGCGATGCTCCGAGGTGGATGCCCGATTACGAAGGCTACGAGTGCTGGTGATTTTTGCACTTGCCCGAAATGCGGGTATAACTTCGTTACGGAGTGAACCATGCCGAAAGGTAGTGCGGTAGCCAAGGTCGAGAAGAAGTTGAAGAAGGAGTACCCCAAAAGCTCCTCTGCCGTGTACGGCACGCTCAACAAGGCAGGCTTGATGCACGGAAACAAGCCTACGGCCAAGGGCAAGAAAAAAGCCAAGAAGTGATGAGGCCCCCGAAAGGGGGCTTTTTTGTTCATGTTGCTAGTCCACGACGCAGCGGGTATAGTTCACTCGGGAATTTGTTTTGCGTTCAGGGGGTTATATGCCGCTTTCCATGGAAGAAAAGACGAACATTGCGCGGCATCTGCGGTATCCAATCCTTGGGATGGCTGCTACAAACACCTCTGGCGGCACTCTAGCTGTAGGGACTGCAATCTCCTACAGATATACACAGGCTTACGGTCAACTGATGTGGCGTCTAAATGGGAATTTGGCAGCGAACGAGGAATGCAGGATCACGGGCAAAGCCTACGGCTCCCTGACCTTCATCGGTCCAGTCCCGAATGTCGGGGACACATCAACCATCACCATTACCGGGGGCGGGCTTGCCTCTCCCGTAGTGCTCACCCTGACTGCAACGACGCAGCTAATCAACTCGTCCATCCCCGCCCCGCAGGTATCCCCGATTGCGTCGCAATACTTCAATGCGAATATCGGCCTGGGGCTGGCTGCACAGGTGGCTCTATTGGTGGCGCAAAGTCCTGCACTGGTCGCAGCCGGGTTCACGGCAAACGCGCCGTATGGAACGGGTCCGTATGGGCAGACCGTCATTCCGGTCCCTGAGGTGAACATCATCAACTCTACGCCGTTCACGATCAGCGTGGTGAACAACGGGCTTATGGCGGTACAGGTGCAGGCGAACGGAGCGTTGCTCCCGCCGTACTTGAATGCGAATAGCTTGCCTTCGACGCTCTACGGGTTCCTGCCGATCCTCGATTTTCTTGAGTCGGCACACGCGGGGTCTACGAATATATTGCTGATTGACACTGCGGACGTTTTCAAAGCTCGCAAGACCGTGATTGCCGAAACCTTCGCGTTGTACCAAACATGGGTGCAGAAGTTGGCGGATTTTCTGGACGTTCCCGTCAACGTGAACCACAAGGGGAACTTCGGTAGTGTCACTCCGCGAGTATTCATGTAAGCAGCTAGGGCACACCCGTGGCAACTACCAATCTCCCGTACCTTAGCCAGTACGCTTCGATCCAGAACATCATTGACTATGGGCGCGGACTGGCCGCGAACGTGGTTGGTCAGCCTGGGACGTTGTATCGCATCTCGGCAAATACGAACGGCGCAATTGTTGCTCCCGCGAACGCGGTGTACACGAACTTCCCTTTGCTGCGTCGCGTCATTTCCTCTGCTTCATCCGTCGAAAGTCACGGGGTGGAGGAGTCCCTGCTGTTCGAGATCGTTTGCAACCTCAACGACGTAGTGGTGGGTGACATCTGGATTCAGAACGACCCCAAGTATGGGGTTGGCGCGGATATCGCCACATACGAAACGTCCGAGTTCATCGGTATGGCCGTCGCCATGCACGCGGTGATGCGCAAAGCAATTGGGGTGCAGCTTCATCGGTACGCCTCGATTTACCGCATGATGCGCGGGGTGGACAATAGTGGGTATGCAAACGCATTCCAGCAGCAGGCGTATGGGCTGAGCATTGTCAACGGCGCGGCGGAATTCCTTCCTACGGGGGCGTCCTCGATCCCTATTGGCATGGCTCCAAGAACTGGCGGCTTCGAGGCCCCTGTGCACCCAAATATTCGCTCCCTGCCGGATATTCCCCAGTACCATATATACATCCCGCCGATTAGCGGGTACGCTCCCATTGAGGGGGACGTTATTCAGACCACGAACGGCGCTAGGTACTACGTCATGTCTAGCTGGCACATGGACGTGGGTTTGCTTGGGAACATGGTGGTCGCTCGCAAGGCGAACCCGCAGCAAGAAAACGCCGGAGATTTCTGATGTCATCATGGTTCGATGTCTACTCCGGGCTACGCAACAACTTGGTCACCCAGTTGAGCGGGATCGTGCCTGCCAAAAACATCTCTATCGGCTTCCCGTCAGACCCGGCGTTGCTGAATACTGGACAGCCTAACGCTGCGCCACCCGCCTTCACGTCGAAAACGCCTATCGTCGCGGTCTATGACCGAGGGTATTCTAAGGACGTGACTCGGTGGATTCCCAGGTTCATTTCCGACTGGAACATCACGGCCCCGGCGATTACGTTCTCTCAACTTTCTGTTTCCATCCCGCCGCTCGGCTCAGGGAATGTGACGGTCCTTACTTCTCCGCAAGCAGGGGATACCGCAGCCGTTACGTTGCAGGGGAACACGAAAGTCGGTGCCACGACCTCGTTCACCAGTGCAGTTACCCCCACCCAGGCGGCAGCGCAGATCGTGGCAGCGGTTAACTCCGGGATGAGCGGGGTGCTGAGTGCAGTGTCCTCTACGGCGACGGTTACGTTCACGAATTTGACGAACCAAGCGCAGGTGGTGGGTGTGACGGCGGCGAACATGGCCTCAGCACTATTTGAAGTTCATCGCGTCAAAAGAAATGCACAGATCATTGCGTTTGCGAACAGTCCGCAGAAACTTGACACGGTGGGAGAACCTATCTCGCAGATGCTAGGTACGATGGAGGTGTATTACGGATATACCCTCCCGGATGGGACAATGGTCAGGGTAATAAACTCTGCGGACGCCTGTACATGGGACAACGTGCTGAACAATCTGGCTCGTCGGGACTGGCTTGTGGATTTAGAGTATGGCGTGACTCTAAACGAGACTGGGTATGAAGTTTTGGCGGCTATTGGTACGATTGTGGCTTCCACCTAAGCTATCAGTTGTTTTTGTTTGACTTAGGTGTTATTCTCGGCGGGGATCAGCTAGGGGTGCGGACATGGCAACCATTATTTCCAGCAATCAATTCAATCCGTCGAATATGCAAGCCCCCGGCGTGTATATTGACAATATCCCACCGACTCCGTATATCGCTGGCGCTGCGACGAATGTGGCGATGGTGGTTGGTACGGCGTCCTGGGGTCCGCTAAATTCCCCGCAGATTCTTTCCACTCCGCAGGATGCGACCAACTACTTCGGTGGTATCGGCGCTGCGGCGCTTACCGACGTGCATGACTTGTGTACGGACGCCACGATTGCATTCCAGCAGGGGTTCATTTCGCTGTTTGGTTGCCGGGTATCGGACGGTACTGACACCAAGGCGACCTATTCGCTCAAGGACACGACCTCTCCTACGGCTCTGGTTGGTGGCATTGCGACGGCGCAGTATTCCGGCGTTGCGGGTAACACGATTACGATCACGATCACCGCGAGCAGCATCACGGGATACTTCGACGTAGCGATTGGTTCTGGCTTCGGAACCCCTGAATCGTTCCCGCGTCTGCCGTCTGCCGGGTTCTGGACGGCTTTGGCGAATGCGTTGGCGTCTGGCATTCAAGGTGTTGCGGCTCCTTCCAAGTACATTCGGTTACTCTCCGTTGATTCCGGTGCAATTGCTCCGGCTGTCGGGACTTTCACCTTGGCTGGTGGCACGGACGGACGTACCACGATCACTACTGCGGAACTGCTTGGGCAGGACGCGACGTTCCCTGTTACGGGTATCTATACCGCTGCAACGCTTACCCCGATGCCGCAGAAGATTTGGGTGGCTGGGCTTACGGACACCACGGCGGTCGCTACGCTGCAAGCGTTTTGTGACGCGAATGCGATCTACACGGCGGTTGCCTTCCCCACCGGGACTTCGACGGCTACGGCGCTTACTACCATCAATACCGTTGGTATTCATGACTACAACCTCTCATACCTCAAAGACTGGGTGTACTGGATGGATACGGTCAACGGGGTTGTCCGGTTGGTGCCGCCGTATGGGTTCACGATGGGCCTCATCACGTCGCTGTCTCCGGCGCAGTCTCCGCTCAACAAGACGGTCAACGGAGTAGTGGGGACCGAGCGCAACAACCCGTACACGGGTAGTGTCCCGTACAGCCAAGCGGAAATCGGGCAGATGGAGAATGCCGGTATCCTGGTGATTACGAACCCCATCCCGCAAGGGTCTGTATTCGGGCTTGCCACCGGGAACAACACGTCGCTGAACACCGCCGAGTCGCCTGTTGAGTATGCGACCATGACGAACTTCCTGGACCAGTCGTTTGGTCAGTACCTTGGGACGTTTGTTGGGCAACTTCAAACCGCGCAGAAGAATGACCCGCTGCGCAAGCAGGTGCGGCATGTGTTGAATGACTTCCTGGTGGGGTTGCAGCAGGCGTCTTTGATCGACCAAGTTGTTCAGTTGAACTGCAACTTTGCGACGAGCGGCAATCCGCAACTTGGCTACAACACTCCTGCTACGATTGCGGCGCATTTCCTGTACGCATATGCGGCGGTGCGGTATCTGAGCAGTGTGCGGTACTTCGTGATGGCGCTGCAAGGCGGGACAACGGTTGTCAGTTCTTCTCCGACTGCGCCGTAATTTTGATAGGGGCTTGACATGGCATCGTTGCTCGCAAACGGCTTTAACATTGGCACCAACGTAGATTTTACGGTGAGTGACCAGTACGGGGACTTGTTCCGTGCTTCGGACCTTGGTGACCTGATGAGCATGGACTTGACGCTCGACATGCACCAGTTGAAGGTGACCCCGATCACGAACGGCGGGTATCCGATCTATGCAAGTATTCCGAATGGACTCTCCGGCACGATGGAATTTGTTCGAGTGAACGGCGGGATTACCTCGATGTTCACGGCGCTTTACAATGCGTTCTACACCGCTGGTGTCATGCCGCAGTTCACGATGTCGATTTCGGTCTTGAACCCGGACGGGAACGTGGATGAGTACACGCTGCCCAATCTAGTGTTCCACACCCCGGATTTCGGTCGGTTTAGTGGTATCGAACAGGTAACGCAAAAGATTGAGTTCAACGCCAGCACGATCATCACCACTTCGTCCAATTCCAACATCCTTGCTAATATCCCGGTAGCCGCTGCGGTGGCTCTGTAATCCGTGTAGTCTCCTCGCGCGTTCCTCCTACGCGCTTTCTTTCCCCCGGCCTGTCCGGGGGTCTTTTTTCGTGCTAACCTAATACTGCTCTCAACACTGGAGGACTGAAATGGCAACAAAAATTCATGCTACGGATATCTCTGCTGATGAAGCGGCAATCTTGGAGGCGCGAAGCAAAGCGGTTGGGGTGGTAAGTTCCGGCAATGCGGTATCTGGGTTCAGCGCGGACACACACGAGTTCACCCTTCCTGACGGTCGGTCTGTGGTTATGGGGCCTCCGAGCGGCGGGATTACGCGCAAGATTGCCGTGATGCTCTCTGATGACGTTGGGCACATTGGGCTGATGATGATGTGGCTCAAAGCCATGATGCACGTTCGTTCCATCGGCGGGACGGCGTTTCCGTCTGTGAATAGTGTCATCGACGCACAGCGGGTTGCGGACTCTCTCGGGGCACAGGGCGAGGAAATCGTCATCAGTGCGTACCAGGATCTTTGGCCGTCTGTTAGCTTCAAGGACTTGCAAACGGTAAAAAAATAGCCGAGGACAGCGACTTTGTTGAGATTGTCGCTGTCGTCAAGAACGGGGTGTCGTGGCACGATGCCCAAACCATGCACCCATTAGAGCGGCGTGCGTTTCTCTACGCCATAGCAAAACAAAATGGTTGCGTGGTAAACTGGCAGACGGGGGAAGTCAAGCAACCGGAGAGGTGAGATGTCCGTTTTTAGCGGCCTGTCGGGTGTAGCCGGGTTAGTTCCGGGCCTGATTCCCACGGGCATCTCGGCCATTCGCGGTTTCCAACTTCACTCCGCTGCCGGTCTGTCGGCCACACCGAACGTCTCGAACACACCCGTAACCATCGGTGGGTTCAACCTCACTGGGTTCGAGGCCCCGCAACATCTCAACGTCGGTGGGCAGCAGAAACTAGCTGTTCATGACTTCCCCGGTGGCATCCGAACGATTCAATCCCTTGGGGCGTTCCCTCCTGAAGAAATTTCTTGGGAGGGGGTCTTTCTTGGGTCGAATGCTTGGGACCGGGCATACGCTCTGGACCTGCTGCGAGTCAACGGCTCATCTGTCGATCTTCTTTTTGGCAACTGGGGCTATTCGGGGAAGATCAAGCATCTTGAGATCATTGCGAGGCACCAGTGGTTGTGCCGCTATCGGATTTTCTTCATTCCGAGCGTAGATATTGCGACTCCTGTAACGCAGCCGGTAACACAGAACTCCACGCAGATTGTGAATAACTCGATGGGGATTTTGTCTAGCAACACCCCTACGACAGTGTTTGGGGGGATTCTTCCTGCGTCGGTGTCTACGCCTGTAACTTCTCTTATGTCATCGGTGTCTGTTGCACTCAACAGCGCCGGTGGTGTGTTCTCCAAAATATCTACTGCGGCGGGTCAGGAGATAACCGGGTTTGCGAGTCAAGTTGTTTCTTCGGTTGAGTCGATTGTGAATTCAAGTTCCTCGCAGCCGTTGGACGTGGCAGGAAGTTTGCTAGTTGGTAACGCAGCGTCCAATATCGCGGATCAGGTGAATGTCGCTCCACAAGTTGCGAACACAGTTGTGATGAACAACCCCAATCTAATGCAACTGGCTGCACAGCAGTACGGGGACTCCTCGTTGTGGACAAATATTGCGTCATTTAATGGGCTGACCGACCCCATGCCAACCGGGACATTCACGCTTAACCTTCCTAGCCTCGGAGGGTTGTGATGATTGAGTTGAAAGACTTTGGCGCTGTCTTGAGCAGGGACATTCGTAATACGGTGAAACGCACTATGGCGAGCACTGCAACGCTGGCAGAGTTCAAAGCGAAGGCGAAGTTTGGTCATTATCAGCCTGGGTGGAAGGAACTGAGCGACGCTACGCTGTGGGAGCACTCCATCTATTTCGGCGCTCGCGGTGGGAGTCCTACAGGGACTTCAGATAGCCCCCTATTGCTTACCGGGGAGTTGCGAGACTCAGTACAAAGCAGTAGTGACGATATGTCTGCCGAGGTTGGTACGGACAACCCGAAAATGCCGGTGCATGAACTTGGCGATGGGAACACCCCGGCGCGACCTGTATTTGGCCCGCTGATCGATGAGATGGAACCGTTCATGCAGGGGTTGGTTGATGATGCGGTTCTTCTGGAAATGGGCGAGAAGTAACCATGGCAGGCCCCAAATATAACGTAGGTATACGCTTTCAGGTTCAGGGGAACCTGAACACGACGTTGAATCAACTCAACGCCAAGATGCGCACGCTCGCTGCGAACGCGGAGAAGGTAAACCTCGCCATGAACAAGGCGATGGCTGCGCAGCGCAAGTCGATCAACGCTACTAGAACTACGGCGAAACAGGCAGCTAGGCACCAGATTTGGCTCGACGAGCAGAAGGCGAAATCCGCCGCACGGGTTGCTACGGTACTTCAGAGGGAGGGGTATAAGCAGAGCAAGATCGCGGCACAAGTTGCAAAGGACAAGCAGAAGGAACAGGCCACTATAGAAAAACAAGCGAAGGCTGCGCAAAGGGAAACTGAGAAGCAAGCTAGAGCGGCGGCTGTTTTAGCTAAGCAACAGGCCCGTGAGCAGGAAAAACAAACCAAAGTCGCCCAGGTAGCAGCAGAAAAGCGGGCGCGTGAAGAACGTGCTCGGCTACGTCGTTCCGAGCTTGAACACCGTAGGTACTACGGACGTATGCGCAGTATGACCCGTGGAATTATCCATGGGGATGTTTTGGGAGCGGCGTTTTCCGTCGCTACCAGTCCTGTCGCTTTGGCGTTGGAAGCAGTCACCTACGGACTTATCAAAGCAACGGAGTGGTCGAACAAGTATTACGACGCGCTGCTGGGCATAGAAAGGGCAGGGCTGTCCGCTGCGCAGGCGCAGAAAGAACTCAACTCGTTCCTGACCCCCGGTGGCGGGGGAGGGATGCACAAGTATTTCGGCCCGATGGCGGAGTCGCAACTGTACTCCTATATCCACACATTGTTCCCCGGAGGTAAGGGCAGCAATGTAGATACGTCCAGGGGCGGGGCACTGTGGAAAACGATGGAGCAGGGGGCGCAGTTCCTTCACCAGAATACGGGCATCACGCAGGAAGCGGCATTTGGTCAAGAGTTTGGGATGCTCCAAGCACTCCGTAGCGGCATGGCTGCTGGTGGCGCGGGGGCGAAGTCATATGGACCGGCTATGGTCAGCGGGTTCAAGACGATATTTGGCACTGCGGCTTCCATGGGGTCGATGGGTGGGCAGTACCTAAATACAATGCAACAACTGCTGCAAGACCCTGCCGTGATGAGCGCAATCGGAGCTTCGCGCTTCGGTTCCTTGTCAAAAGAAGTGTCGCAGTTGATGCGCGGCGGCATGGGGGAAGGCAGTATCGCAGGGATGATAAACGTCGCTCTTGGGTTCAATAACAAGCAACTCGCGGCGATGTTTCAGCAGAGCGGTTTTGGGTTGAATGTTGGATCACTTCCGGCAGCGATTGGCGGACGAGCGTTGCTACCTAATAAAGAGTTGTCTGGTGAGCTTCTTTACAACCCGGCTGCATTTACGAACCGGCTTCTGCGGTCCATGGGGTACTCCGGTGGGTTGTCTGCCGTATCAAAGATGCCTGACTCGCAACTACAAGCGTTGCAAAAGCAGATTACGCAGGATCTAGGCAGTATTCAGGGTGGTGTGTTCGCGGATCTTATCCGGTCGGAGATTGTAAATACCCTGTCCGGGGCGCAGGGGGTAGCGCCTCGTAAGGACTGGACGAAACTTCTCAGCCCGACGCAGACGCATATTGACACGTTCAAGGCATCGGTTGGTCGGCTGGAGGTGGCTGTCGGGCGCTCTGGTGGAGCGGCTGGCTTGATTGATTATGGCACCAAGGGAGTTGATAAAGTAACCGGGATTGTTGAGCACCCTGTGACTGCGGCACCTGATTTTGCTCAGCTAGTGGGTGCTACCGCCATTGGTGGCCCTGGTGGGATGGTAATCAACGTAGGGGTAATGCACGTTGCTGCGAATGACGTGAAGCAATTCATGCACAGTGTTACGAACTCGATTCAGCGCGTTACTGGCGCTGGTGGGCAAAATACGCCGAGGGCGTTCACGCAGGGCGGGGCAGGCGGTAAATGAGCACTTCCCCTCCGATCACGAACTACATCCCGGACGTAAGTATCAACGGGAAATCTTTGCCTGTATATCGGTGGCATTGCACCAGACCGGCGTATGGGTCCGTTGGGTCGTTTCGTCTGTATATGTCCCGTGAGGTTCTTCGTAATGCCGGAGTGAATATTTACCAGATCGGCTACGCGGCGGTAGGGCAGGTTCCGGTACTCATAAAGATCCTGGACCTCGATACGGGGGATGAGCATCTGCTTTTCGGCGGAGAGTTGGACAGCGTAGAAGTTGAGTACGACACGGATACCGTCATTGTGAACGGTCGTGACTGGGCGGGGCTGCTCGTGGACCAAAAGGGGAGTCCTACGCAGAGAACTACGGTCCAGGTGGGGAGCGGAACCGGGGCGTCCAATGCTGCTGTGCCGTGTAATAGCGCCGGGAAGATGGCCCCTACCGGGGTCGATTCTGTGTTTGATGCGTCCTCGATTGCTGTTACGAACGGCATAAATATCTTTGACAGTACGCCGTCTAAACTTGCATACACAATCGCAGTTCGTAACGGGTACAAGCCGGTCATCTATCAGACGCCGAACGAGCAGAATATCGGTGTCTTTATGAATGGGTCGTCCACACTGGCTACCGAGGTACGCCCGTGGTGGGAGTGGCTGCAATTCCTGGCACGGTTCATGGGGTGGAACTGCTATGTGACGCCGGATCGCTCCTTGTACTTCGGGCCTTTCGACTTGACGAACACGGCGAACCTGTCGTGGGGGGTTGGTAATCTAAGTGTTGATGTTCTTCCCTGTAAAGATCTTCATATAACCTACAACCCGCGCAGAAACTCGTCGTTTCTTGTACTGGTCGGCTCACACGACAACGGCACTGCTGCTTGGACAGTCGGTGCGGCAGGGGTTACGGACCAGAGCACTACTCAAACGCTGCAAACCAACTTCCCGCAACTTCAGTTCACACAAGGAAAGTACCTAATAGGCGCTGCGGGGGCTGCTTCACCATTCACACTGTCGGCATTCTTCACCAACCTGGGAAAGCCTGTCTATTACTACCAGTACAAGAACTTGGTAGCGAACCAAACGGCAGCTAAGGCACTAGAGTTGATGCTGGACATTGCGAAACGGGAATTGATCCTGAAGGCTACAGTTGATGGGAACGTGTCGATTGTGCCGATGCAAACGATCAATATGACGGTTGGGCCGAACTTGGCTACCGACTTCCCCAACACGCAATACTACATTCATGGGGTGGAGCACACATACAGTGTGGACGAAGGGTGGTATACCCACATCAGTGCTTGGACGCTCCCGCCTGTAACGTCGGAGCAGTTCCTTCAGGCGAACAACATCAACGGGGTGAGTGTTGTAACCGGCACGCCAACGCTGTACAACCCCAGTACGCCGCCTTCGAGCGCCGCGCCTCCTGCCGGGGCAGGGTAAACGGAACAAGGAGAAACCATGCGCCCCGAACTGATGGAAGAAGACGAGTTTATCCACACGGTGATGCACGCCTCGCGCTTGGAGACGTTGAACCCTGGCTCGTACTTGGTTACTGCATATGTGTCTACCTATGACCCACGTACCAACCGGGTGCGATGCATCATCCCGTCGTTTATGGAGATGAGTACGGGCGATATGCGCCTGACGGGGTGGATTCCGCTCTGGTCTCCGGTCGCAGGGAACGGGTGGGGCATTCAGTACGGTCTGCACGGCGGGGCTACGTCAGATAACTATACAGTGGGGGAGCAGATTTACTTGCTGGTTCTTGAGACGGACACGGGTGCATACATTGCTGGCGGGATGACGTGGAATCCATACGCCGCCACTCCGATGCCGACGATCAACCCAGGGGAGATCGTTCTTAAGGATGCTAAAGGCAATCTGGTCTACTTGAAGAACGACGGAAGCATCAACATTGACGGGCAAACAACTGTAAACATCTCTGGAGCAAGTGCAGTAAATATCACGGCTAGTTCGGCGGTAAATGTGACCTCGCAAGGGACGGTTTCTGTGACTGCGCAGGGGGCTGCTTCGGTGTCATCATCAAGCAACGTGAGCGTAACGGCACCATCTATTTCTCTCGGTGCGCAGGGGCAGACCCTTTCTAATCTGGTCACCAGTGCGCTAGTATCGTTGTTCAACGGGCATACGCACCCCGTGTCTGGCGGGAATTCCGGGACGCCGAATCAAACCATGGGCAGTGGCGAGTTGACTAGCACGATCAGCGGCGGGTGAGGTGGCGCGATGCTTTGGCTGGATTGGGGAAACGACTTTCAAATTGCACCGAATGGCGGGTTGGTTCAAGCCAATGGGTGGGATGAAGTTCGTCAACTTGTTGTACGGGCGGTGTTGACCAACCCTAGAACGCTGCTCCCGTCCGGGGAAATAGTCCCTCCCGACTATGTGTACGAGCCGAATTTCGGCGCTGGCCTCGGGCTTTACGTCGGGCAGGACATGAATCAGACGCAGATCACCGCACTTGCGGGGTCTATCACGACGCAAGTTCTCGCGCTGCCGCAGGTAGATGCTACAAAACCGCCTACGATCTCTTTTACGAGTCTACCTAACAGTGGTATGCTCGTTCAGGTTACTGTGTATCTAAATACGGGTCAAGTCGGCACTGTCACATTGAAAGTTGCCTGATGGCGAATTTACCTCCTGTTTTGCCGCAGTTGACGTACAGTCAGCTTCTCCAGAACATCATCAACGCCTACGCTGCGGGCACTGGAACGTCTCCGCAGGTAACTACCGGCGACCCCATGCTCGCCCTGTTTCAAGGGGTATCGTCGCAACTCGTCTTTATCGAAGCCGTCATTCAGCAACTTGCCAATGTAGCTCGGGCGCAGACTTCGACCGGGGGGGATCTCGATACCTGGATGGCGCAGTTCAATTTTCCGCGTTTGCCTGCGACGTATGCGGAAGGGCCGGTTACGCTGTCTGTTTTGTCCGCCCACAACACTTCTGTAAGCGTGCCGGTTGGTACAGTCGTTCAGACGCTTGGCGGGGCGATTCAGTATCAACTCGTGGCGGACACGACACAGGCGGCGTATGTCGCCAGTTCCAATAGCTACGTTCTCGCAGCGGGGCAGTTGTCTATTACCGCGACGGCGCAGGCTCTACAACCTGGGTCTGGAAGCAATGTCCAGATTGGGCAACTAAATTCCTTCGCTGCACAGCCTGGGGGTATTGACCAAGTTACGAACACGGCGGCGATTTCTAACGGGGTAGACCCGGAGACGGATAACGCTTTTCGTGCTCGATTTGTGCTTTACCTTCAAGGGCTTGGCAAAGCAACTGCGACCGCTGTAGGAGCAGCTATCGAGAGTGTGCAGTCCGGTTTGACGTACACGATTCTCAATAACACGAACAACGCCCTAGGGTATCAGGAGGGGCAATTTCTCGTTGTCGTCAACGATGGCACTGGGCACCCATCGTCTACGCTTCTTAGCGCAGTATCCGCAGCAATCGCCCCGGTAGCTCCCATCACAGTGCAGTGGAACGTCATTGGCCCTACGGCTGTGGCGGGTACGGTCAGTCTGGCCGTGAGTCTCGTTTCGGGGCACACCATTGCACAAGTCGCTCCGTTCGTTCAGACTGCTGTATCCGCGTACACCCAAGGTGTAGCCCTGGGCGGTACTGTTTTGGTCTCGGGGGTCGTACAGGCGGCGCTTTCCGTTGCCGGGGTTGCGTCAGTGCAGTCCGGGGTTACGATCAACGGCGCGGCGGCGGATTTCGTCATGACGGGTGTAGAAGTTTTTGTGTGCCCGGCGACTTCGGTGACCGTAACGCAGTACACACCGTAAGAGGAGGGTGCCTTGAGTACATCGGTTCCTTCCGTCTACGACCAAAGCACATGGGCTACGAGGCTGGTAAATACACAGCCTGCGCAGTGGTTTTCTGATGCTGCCAAGCAACCGGGTGGGGCTTTGTACTCCATCATGGCGGCTATAGGTACAGTCCTTTCTGCGATGCAGCAGGGTCTTTTGTACGCCTATGACGCGAACTATGTACAGACCGCAGTAAATGGCACTTTGGATAATGCGTCCCTGGACTTTTACGGTGGGTCGCTGCCCCGCCTTCCGGGGGAGTCGGATAGTGCATTTGCGAAAAGGATTCTAGCGGGATTGTTTCAGCCGGTAGGAACTTTATCGGCGGTTGAAAACGCGGTAACTGTTGCAGTTGGTACGGCCCCTAAAATATACGAGCCGTGGGATGTCGTGGACATGGGGTTCTACGACGGGAGCTACTTCTACGATGTTCCCGACAACATGGCTGGTGGACTTCGGTACACACCTAACGCGCCGTATGAGTGTCTAGTAATAACGGAACTTCCGGGGAGTCAGGTTCTTAATGGGAACCCCGTTCCAACGTATGATGGTCTCTCGTTCTATGATTCTTATACGTTCGATTACGCTGACATTCCTACTACGAGCACGGGGTTGGATGCACTTACTGCTGCAATAAGCAAAGTAGCTCCACTAGGCGTAGCTATTTGGCTGCAAATCGGGTATAAACAGAACGCACCACAAGTTTGAGGATGGCATGGATAAGCGACCAATTGTTTACGGGTATGAGCAAGGCCGTACTTTCGACCTGCTTAGCGGCATTGTGTACGCAATGCAAGGCGACAGCCGAATCGCCCTCGACCTTATGGGTGGCGCGGGTACTACTGTCGTGTCGGGGGGTGCTGCAACGGCTACGTCTCCAGCTACGCTATCCATCAATGTCGCACCGATTTCCATCTACCAGCTTGGGCCAACTGACGCCACGACGTACGGTGCTCTTTCTGCGGATTCTCTGCAAATCTTGCAAGTTGGGCACAACGACACGGCTTCGACGGTTACGTTTTCGACTAGCACGCTTACTTCTGGGCAATCCATGTGGGCGCTCGTTGAGGCGTCGTTTGTAACTGCGGACTCGATTGCCCCTAGCGATCCTAACAATGGGTTGCTTCTTTATTTCAACCCGACGAATCCATCGTCTCCGTACCAAGGACAGAACAATAACGGACAGCCGCAGAACACGCTGCGGAGCAATACGGTCCAGTTGAACGTCGTGTATGGGGCGGTGGCTACTAGCGGCAGTCAAGTTCCGCCAAACCCGTCCGCTGGCGCTGTTCCGCTGTACCTTGTCGATTTGACGTACGGGCGGACGCAAGTAACTACGATCCTTACGGCAGGGCCTTCCGTCGGTACAAACGTACCTAGCAATTACCCCTATGCTCCGTTCCTCGCTGGACTGCTTAACTCGCACCACAGCGGAACGCCGGGCCAAGCCCCGCAGATCAACCTTGCGACGGAAACGCAGGGGAACTTCAATCGGGTTGTGCAAGTCTCTGAACCTGCTCAATTTGACAACAGCAATAGCATCGCCACGACTTCATTCGTTCAACGGGCACTTGGGAATTTGCAGGGGTATGTTCCGGTCACAACCACCCCCTATACGGTGCAGACATCCGACGCCGGGAAGGCGTTTTATCTGCTCTCCGGGGCGTCTATTGTCACACTCCCTCTGCTGTCCAGTGTCCCTACCGGGACAACATATTGGTTCTCGGCAAACATCGGGCCATGCACAATAAATTGCAGCGGCACCGATATGATCGACGACAGATCGAGCGGAGCAGCCCCATCGATCAGCATCAATGCCTCCGAGGACGTTTTTATCACGTCCAAAGGGACGGTGTGGTACTGCTTCGGCGGCACATTCCCGATGCGGAAGGCAGCGCAAAACCAAATAAGCGGTTCCCCGTTTCTGGCGGTACTTGCTGGTAGTGGGTATCAGAAACTCCCCAGTGGACTGATTATCCAGTGGGGTCAGACGGGTTCGATATTTACTATCAACAACAATAGCGGGCAGATGTCAAGCCCGTTCCCAATCGCGTTCCCGAACGTATGTCTCTCCGTTCAGCTAACAACCACGTATGGGTTCAACAACGGATCGGCTACGGATGTTCCAGTGGCGAATGGCTGGAACCCCTATTCTTTCCAGTGGCAGTTCTGGTCTCCGAATAACGGGAATGGCGGTTACCCACCGTGGGTACAATTCTTCGCAATCGGATATTAAGAAAGATCAGTTATGGGACAGAAACAAGCCGCTTACACCGCCTCCGGCGCCATCATCGCGTTCTACGACACGGTGGACAGCCCTGCGCCTACGGGGGTAGCTGTGATCGACATTACCGACGCTCAGTGGCAAACCTGCCTCTCGAATCCGGGGTGGACTGTCGTCAGTGGGGTGCTCGTCGCCCCCCCAACGCCAACCGCTGCGCAACTGCTCGCCGAGGCACAGGCCGCGCAGATCGCCACGCTCCAAGCGTCATACAAGGCGGCAATCAACACGCCGGTGAGTTTCAAAAACGCCGCAGGGGTAACCAGTACCTATCCCGCGGGGAATACCGTCGCACTCAACGGCGCAACGGCCATGCAAAACATGCAACGGGCACTCGACGCAGGAAGTGCGGCGTGGACCCTCGGGAAGTGGCTCGATACAAACAACGTCGCGCAAACGTTCACTTTCGCGGACCTGCAAGGCTTGGCGGC
>JAEHJW020005999.1_pt1 | contig 26418 bp, 60 predicted proteins | sample 9271431 | NCBI WGS metagenome assembly JAEHJW02 | reverse complement strand
GAACAAATCGGGCTCGACGGGCCGGGCGACGACCGGTGTGCCTGCCATCGACCCATGCGGTAGACGTCGGGCGCACCACCAGCAGGCGATCACTGTCGGCCAGCCACACGTCCATCATCGCTCCCGTGGCCTCGTTGGATACGCTGCCGACGCGTAGGCCAGTCATCAGCGCCTCCTCAGATGCCAGCGCCATCAGGCGCACATCGCCCGTCAGGGACGCTGCTATCTCCTCTGCGAGGCCGCGCAGGCTCGCCTGCTGTAGCTCAACGGCGGTGACGGACGCCATCTCCTCCTCGTAGAGCGTGCGACACGCGTCCTGGATCCGCTCGTAGACGGGGCCGATCACGAGTCCACGATCAGATCTTCGTAACTCCCGGACCGCTTGATGACGTTCTTCGTCACGCCGTCGGGGTGGCGTTCCCGGGCCAGCTCTAGTGCCCGCTCAGCGGTCCTCGCCACCACATCCACGCGCACTGACCGGGCGCCACGGTGTTCGTCCTTCGGGGGGAGAACCATCTGGATCTCCCACATGGCGAGGCGGATCGTGTCGGTCACGGTGTCCTTTCCTGTTGCGTAGTGGATCTGTAGAGCCGGCGGTGGGGTGCCTCCAACGCTTCCATTTCGTCGATGAGGTCGTTGGGCGGCAGCGCACGGAAGGCGGGATTTTCCTCCGGGCCGGCGTAGCCCGCAATCCACTCAGCGACACTCACCTCTCCCCTCGCGATCAGAACGCGGCCCCAGCGCGTGACGACCTCACGTAGGCGGTCGCATTCGGCTTCCAGCCATGTCTGCGTCGGAAACGCCATTTCCTCACCGCGCCAGTCCTCCAGCTTCTCCGTGAGCGCGCCGCAGAGTAGGCAGGTCGGGCCTGGGCAGTCGTGATAGGGCGGCTCGACAATGAGCTGGCGAGCAGCCTCGCAGACGGCCTCAGCGGTCCGCAGTCGAGCGAGGAGCGTCCTCATGGACGGCGCAGGGGCCGGATCAGACGTCATGCGTTCCCTCGACGCCGCGCTCCTCGCGAGCAGCCGTCCGGTGGTTGCACCAGTGCAGCGCTTCCTCAAGGTGAGTGATGGCGAGGCTATTCTCACGACAGCGAAACGAACCGCTGTTGTAGAACTCCAGTCGGTCAATCGCAGCCTTGATGACGCCCTCCACGAACGCCCCGTTCGGTTCCTTGCGATCCTCTCCTCTCCCGAGGGGGCCGTTCTGCCATTCGATCTGGATGCCAACGCCGGTCGTCGTCCCGCCTGCTGGGTTGCCGTTCTCGTCCGTGCGGTGCTCGGAGTGGATGGGCTGGTTCATGGTGGTCCTTTCATTGGTTGGTCTTGCGGACGCGGGGCACTGCATTACGTAACGGGGTGAAGACGGGCAAAGCAGCCTTGATGTGAGCAGTCAAGATGTCGTCCGTCACCTTTGGCTGCGGTTCTCCACGAAACCGCCAGCCGGGCGTGTAGGTCCCACTGGTGAGTGTTATCGCCATCGCCTCCAACTCATCGGACTTGCGTTGGTACTCCTCAAAGACGGCCCGGGGAACCGGATAGCCGCCGAAGTCATCCCTGTAGAGCAGTCCGGTGTCAGGATCTCGATCCACCAGCACCATGTCGTCGCTCATTCCATAATCCTCACGTACTCCAAGACCATCTCGGTGGTATCGCCCCATCTCAACGGGATAACGGTTCCCGTTGCCGGGTTCCAGATCTCGGTCTGCTCCTGGAAACTCTCCGGCGCGTTGGGCGTGAGGACGCCCCCGCCCGTGAGGATGAGTTCTCGGGCATCTCCCCCCGCGAGCGTGATCTCCCGGATTGCATAGCCGTCGGCACCATACTGCTGACACAACGTTGCCCATTCCTCCCACTTCATAACGTCATCCCCTTGAGTAGAGCCGCTGCTTCTCGGTAGAGAGCCGCTTCTTTCTCCAGCTCAGCGGCCTGGTGTGCAAAGAAGTACGCCGGGTTCCAATGCGAATGCCCGACGATGCAATACCGGCGATCCCTGCCGTCCGCCTCCTCGTCGGTAAGCTGACGAACTTCGGTACCGTCAACTAGATAGCCCAAGTGCTCGCCTTCATACGCCATCGCCGGACCCCTCCCTTCCCCCGTGTCGCGGTGGTGATCCTGGGGCGCAGGTCATCACGACACTCTCCGGTACACCCGCTCCATGCCAGCCGTGGCGCGCTGCCACTCCTCCTCGTTCGGAGCGTTCTTGCGCCACTCGACGCCGTAGGGGACCTCGACGCCTTCCTCAATGCACCCGGCACGTTCCATGATCGCCAGGATCTCGGCGGGTTCAAGCAACGCCACCAATGAGTCCGGATACTGCTGGATCGCCTCTACGAACCGTCGCGCACTCTCCCAACTCGGCACGTAGTCATCCACGGCAGCGTGCTGTCGGTAGAGGATGCTCAGAGCGAAGATGGCGTCCTCTGTGTATCCGGTCATAGCTCCTCCTCCTGTGGCTCCACAAACCAGGTGTCTCTACTTCCATACGCCTCGCGAGCAAAGCGCCCCACCTTCCCCTGCTGCTCCCACGTTTGCAGCATGGCGTTGGGATCCAGGAGCGTCGCTAGCTCGTCCCGAGCCTCGACGATTTGGTCCACGGGATTTCTGAATGTGGCGTACCACAACAGGCGTTCCCTCGCCTCCTCAGGTGTCATCGCCACTGCTCCGGCTCAGATCCCATAGCGTTCCTTCCGTAGTGCCAGCATCTCGTCCCCCCGAGTCCGTTTCCGTGGCGGTCGCCACACCTCATGATCGGGCGGCATCGTTCCCTGGTACAGCCTCACGCCACATGGCCCGCAGTAGACGCAGCGACCTACGGCGTGCCAGGGGTGGTCGTCGTGCGCAGCGAAGTGGCGTTCGATCGCCTCTTTGATCTGCTCGGGCGTCAGGCGTGGGCTCGCAGCCTGTTGGGCACGGATACGGGCCAATCGGTCTTTGACCGGTTCAGGCATAGCGCTCCTTCCGGGGCACTCGGTTCGGCATGGGTACGAAATCCACCGGGTCGCACTTGGGAAAGTGGGCTTCGCAGAAGTGCGACACAACACTCGTTGCGTCCGGCTCAATGGGTGTCATCTCCACTGTCCAGCAGGACGGCTCTCCGCATAGCTCGCAAGTCCATGTCACGGTTCTTCCTTCTTTCCCGGGCACACCTCGTCGTCCAGGTCAGACACCAACTGGGGACGCGTCACCTGCACGAACGGACCGTGGCCGGGTGCTGGCATCGACTGGTCCTCCCATCGCCGGACCGTCGTGGTCCCGCACCGGCAGCACAACGCCGGTCCTCCGGGACGTGCCGTCGGGCTCGGCAAGTGCCAGCAGTGGGGGCGAACCTTCCGCCGCAGGAGTCTCACTTGACAGCCCTAGCCAGGACTTTGAGCACGCACTGATGACATACATGACCGGCATTCAATGTGCCGTTGACGCCGGTAATCACCTCGACCAGGATGGCCGTTCCGTTGATCTGACCCTCCCGTTTGATGCGGCCATGGTCGTCCGGACCCACCTCGTCTCCACACCCATCGCAAAAGTATCGGATCATCTTGTCTCCTTATCCCCAATATCTTTCATTACCCCCAACATCTTTCGCTTGACGCCCACGCCTCGATTCCCTGCACTTGCCACAGACGGTAGGCATCGGCCACCTGGACAAGCGGGTTGCCACTCGTCTCACCCTTCTCCTGGAACAAACCGAAACTCGATCCGTTGCGGGCATAGGGGTTGTTCGTTGACTCGCAGAACACGACGCGAATCATAAGCGCCCCGTTCCACGGGAGTGCGAGCGTAGCTTGCTGCCACGTCTCACCAGGGGCCTCCGCAGTTGCCGCCGTTATAGGAGGGGTAGGGATAGTTGTGGTAGGGGCATCGGACGAACTGTCCCGTGAGGTAGGCGACGTAGAAGGGCTCACCGATAGACTCGCGCTTCTTGACGTAGCACGGACGACGGTCGAAGCGGTGGACGATGTCACCAACGAGGGTAGCGAGCGCCTCGGGGTTGCCGGTGGCGACTTCACCGCAAGTACACGGTGTTCGCTGAGATGAACCCCCCGGACCCGTCTCTCCGCGGCCAGCACGGGATTGAGCGACGTAGTGGGCCATTGCGACGGCGAAGCCGCGTGGGACGCGCTCAATATCCCAGGAGATGACCTCGGCTTGGTCGTCCCAGGTGACGGTGACTTCGTGGAGCATAAGACTCCGATCGACAGAATCAGGAAGGTAAGGGGAAGCCAAAACCTGCCATCACGCAAGGTGCGGAATGAACGCATCGCACTTTCCTTTCGGTCGGATCGCGATACCACTGCGATCTCTCTTTCGGTGGGGTGCTACTGCGGGCCTTCCCGCCTTTCGGAGGTGGCAGACCCAGCACGTTTATGGCGTTAGGCGATCCTCCTTTGGGACTCGGACGGCATCGCGTGGTGACGACAACGCCACGCGGTCTGGTCATGGATGCGGCGGCGGCACTGGAGGGAGTCGTCAATGACACCCCCAACCAAGCAACGATCGAATGGCTCGGGGAGCCGCAGATGCCACGGCCCGGCGTCCCACCAACAAACCAGCCAGGAACGGAATGTCGGACAGGATCGACGGTGGGCGAAGTTAGTTAGCGGGCTCACGGCTCCTCCTCGTCGTCCTGGGACACCAGCGCCGGCAAATACTCCGCGGCTTCCGCGACCTCAGCGCACAACCGGAGCAGCATGTCCCGACGATCCTTGATGGGCTCCCCCTCCCGCCAAGACCGGTTTGCCAGGACCTGAGCGTTTTCGATGACGACTAACGCATCACGCAGTAAGCCGATGCAGTCTGCTAGGTTGTCATGCAGACAATCATGAGCCTCCCAAAGGTCCCCTCCGCCGGGACCGGGCCGCTTCGGCGTGAGGGTCTGGCCGCACTCCCCGCACATCACGCCCCGATCTTGGTTCATCGCTCCCCCCAACGCTTCTGTGCGCCGTACACCAACTGTCGAAGACTTGCCGGAGGCGTGTAACGGCTAACGTCGTTCGCCAAGTCCGGCTGGAGTTGAACAGCAGCCTCAGCTGCAATCAAGCACGCCCGGCAGCGAAAGTCATATCGCGTGTAGTCGTCGTAGGGACGCTCGGGTTGTTCACACGCCCAGTAGTAGGGATTCCATATACGGTCGTGCAACGGTTGGTCGACCTTATAGGGAACCCTGAGCGTAGGACTCACTTGTCGGGCTCCTGACGCAAAAATTGCGTGATCACCTCGCGGACGACCGCACACATGAGTGCTCGATTATTCGCCGGCACATCCTCCCACGCGCTGCGAGATGCCTGTTGCGTCTCCCACCCGAAACTTGGCGCCCAGGACTCGTAGAGTTCATGGAAGCGACAGGCAAGTGCCTCAACCGACGCCTCGCTCAGGAACTCAGTCATCGCTCCTCTTTTGTCTCGCGGACCAGAGTCAGTGGCGGACGCATGCCACAGTAAGGCACCCAGTCCGCCTCCGTGATCTCAGCCCACGTCATCCAACAGCGAGAACAGACCGGGTTGCGTAACGTGCAATCATGGCCGCGGCCTGCGGCTTCAGCTGTCATCGGTGTCTCCCTGCGCGTCCAACAACTCGCGAAGCCGCTGGGCTTTGTCTTGTGCGTAGTACGCGGCACGCTGATGTTCGTCGGCGTGCTCACGGAGAACGTCCGCGATGACTTGCTCCTCGTGCGCCTCACGTACCCATTCCGCCAACTGCGCGTTTGCCCTTTCCACAGCTTCAGCCATCGTTACCTCGCCCATCAAACTCAAACATCGGGTCCAGGCTCAGTGCTTTCACAACCTGGGGGGAGTGACGCCCGGAACTCACGACTTCCTGGAAGCACAGGCGCACGTCGCCGTCTTCGTCCACGAGTACGTTGCACATGGCCGCAAGGTCCGGGCGTCCGCCTTCAGCAAGAGCAGCCCGGGTGCGTTGCACCAGGGAAGCCAAGTCGGCAAGCGTGATCCTGGACTCAACGGCCATCGGGCCACCTCCTTGCGATCCAGTCTTGAATCTCTTGGGCGACCGCCATGTAATCCTCGCTCGGGTCCATGCGGTCTTCTTGCCCCGGTTCATACGCCCACCAGATACGATCGCGGAGCCTCTTGGGGAGGGTGAGCCAGTGCTCCTTGCATCCCCACATGGCCGGCGGAACCTGCCTGTTGCATCCGGGCCAGTGGCAGCCGTGACGACGAGTCTGCTTCGCTCTTGTCACATGCGTAACTTTCGGATTGGTCATCATGCTCCTTCCGGCGTTTCTGCGGAACGGCCCGTCTGCGCCACGTAGTCGCTGATCGAGGCCAGTACCTCCCCGGCCGGGTTGTTTTCCGGGTCCGTGTTCCAGAGCCCCAGGAGCGCGGCGATCTCGTCAAGGGCTACTTGATCGGAAAGTGCGTTCATGGGTCCTCCTCCGGGTCCGGGTGAACAGTGAAGCCTTGCAGCGGAGCGGTGACGGCGTGCTTGGCACAGATACCTTTCGGGTGGTTGTCCCACGACGAGATGAACCCCACCGACGGCTTCCCGCAGATCGCGCACTGGCCGGTCGCCGATTCGTGCTCCAGACGGCGCAGGGTGGCGGCGAGCGCGTGGACGTTGCGGGCTCCCCTAGTCATCCGCCTCATCCTTCATCCCATGTAAGACGTTGTAGATGTGCTGACATAAGCGGCCGATCTGCTCGTTATGCGCCACTGTGAAGTCATAACCGTGGTCGTCGTCCCGGAGAGTGACGAGAAAGCCGGCGCAAGCGTTGAGCACCTTGCGCATCCACTGGTTCTCCGATCGCTCATCTTCTGCCGCCTCTAGCAACCACTTGACGAGCTTGATGGAGGAGCTGACCGAGGGAACCCCGGCAGCCGCTAGCCAGTGACGCGCAGCCAGGAGTGCATCATCAGTCTCAATCAGCTCACGCATCGTGCTCTCCAATCGGTTCCACGTAGTAGGTGATGATCGTTTCGTGATCGTGGCACACGCACTCGGTGTCGCCCGAGTGCCAGCAATGCACAGACCCGTCCGCGTTGATGATGCGCTCCATCGACCCGACAGGACGCAGCCACGCTTCGGTGTAGTCACCCAGGACGACGCGGTTCCACGGGCGCTCACTGCCCCACTCCTCGGCGGGAGCGAATGCCCATCCAGCTAGCTCCATCCGCCGCATGATCTCATCGGCGTAGTCGTAGGGCACTCCTTCCCGGGCGTGCTCAAATCCCGTCTCAAAGATCGAGGCGAGCACGTCCCGAGGGGCGTCCTGGCTTGTCTTGGTGCGTTCACTCATCGTTCTCCTCCGGTCGCCACTGTCGATGAAAGCCGCATAGGGCAAGCCTCCCAGCGCGCCAGCGCGCCGGTTCCACACAGCCGGGGTAATCACACGGATCGCCGAGCCACTTCTGGTGTGGGCCGACGTGTCCAGGTTCGTAGAAGCAGTTCATGTCGCAGATCGTGGGAGGACCGGGGTCAAATGGAGTAGTCATCGGCTCCTCGCTTCCCACACTCTCCGACACCAGCCGCACACGGTCTCATCCAACGGGTCGCAGTCGTCGAACCGACACGGCATCGCCTCGGACTCGTCGGAGCCAGCCTGGCGGCGGTAGTGGGGACATTCCCGATAGATGTGGTCGGCACCTTTCCAGCAGACGAGGAGCGGGCATGTCACGACAGATCGTCCTCTTTGCTCGGCTCGGAAGGAGGGAGCGCATCAAACAGAGTAGGGAGGCTCGCCTCGGCCTCGGCATGAGCGAGATTGTCGCACGCCACTTTCCAATACGACGGCTTCAGCTCAATACCGATGAACCGGCGACCTTGCTCAATAGCGACCACCCCTTCAGACCCAATACCAGCAAACGGCGACAGCACCAGCTCGCCCGGGTTGGTCCACAGCCGAACCGCTCGCTCGATGAGATCTAGTTGCAGAGGGCAAATATGTCGCTCATCAGCGTTCTCTCGGGCGACCGCAACATTGAGCGTGTTGAATTCCCTGATACCCCACCACACTGGCTGCGCCCAGTTGATCCAGTCCTTATGTGTGACCCCGTGGTGCGTCGGATGCACTGGCACGGCATTCTCGCCCGGCTTGCGGAAGATGAGGAGGTAGTCAGCGAAGGCCGGCCGGTTCATGATGCTGTCCCGCTTGAGGGTCGCGAACAGAAGGCTGAGCGATTTCGTGCGGATGGCCTGCGCTTGGGGGTCCTTCCAGATGGTGGTTTCTCCGTGAAAGATCCACCCTGAGTCGACGTGCCGCTTGATGACCGCTCCCCGGAAGTCCTCAACCCCGATAGCGCCGTCCCGGGTCTTCTGCGTGGCGATTTGCTGCACGTGGACCGCACAGAGCCGACCGGCCTTCGTCACCCGCAGCAGTTCGTCCACGATGAAACGGTAGTGAGCGATGAACTCGTCCGTGCTGGCGGTGTTCCCCAGGTCCCGCTCAGAAGGACTGTAGGTGAACAGGGACGAGAACGGTGGGCTGTAGATCGTGAAGTCCACTGACTCGTCGGCAATCTCGGCCAGGCGCTCGCAGGAGTCGCCGAGCATGAGTGTCCATGCCTCCCCTGTTTGGATGTCGGTTACGTACGGGGCCGTGGTCACGTTCTGATCTCCTGGTGTCGGATAAGGGCGGATGCTGACTGGTAGGCACTCAATTCTTTGCGGCGAACGTTCTCAACGATCTGCGACTCCAGGGCACTGACGACGATGTGCACATCAACCGGGTACCGCTGACCGAACCGGTAACACCGCCGGATCGCCTGGTAGTATGTCTCGTAGGAATCGTTCATACCCAGGAAGATCATCTGGTGGCAGTTCTGGAAGTTCATCCCGAACCCGGCGATAGACGGCTTGGTGACAAGGACCCGGATCGCCCCGTCCTGAAATGCTTCGATAGTGTCAGCTTTGCGTTCAGGATCCCACGACCCCTCAAGATTGACGGCCCCATCGGTCGCATGGGCGATGGCCTTGGCCTCGTCGTTTAGCCCACACCACACGATCCACTGTCCAGGCTTTGACGACAGTTCCTCGGCTAATTCCACGCGGGCATCAAGGGTATGACGGCGTACCTGATGGCGACCAGAGACCCCGCCGAGGTCCGTGGCAAAGAGCTGACCCTCTGGCTGGATCGTCACGTCCGCCTCGTGGCCGTAGATGTTCAGCGGCGGGAGGTCGTAGAGACCATCTTCCTCCGGATGACCAATGTCGCTCGGGCGACGTAGGGCGACGGACCATGTAGCCATCCACTCGTACATGGCTTCGGCGGCGTGTCCCTTGAGCCTCCATCCCTCGTCGTCGTGAACGAAATAGGCACTCAGCATCTCCGCCCGAGGAAGGATTCCGAGGAACTCGGCGTGGTTACACAGCTCCGCTACGTCGTTGGGAGCGGGGGTAGCAGTACATGCCAGTCGATAAGGCGTGTGAGCCCATTGTCTGGTCAGGTCCACCCGGGTGCGTCCGGTGACGTTCTTGAGGATGGAGCTGTTATGGACCAGCCGGCCTGCTATCGAATAGGACGGATGCCCTGCGACTCCAAGGTCATAGAAATAGAGCTTCCCATCGGCATCCCTGAACTGATCCAATCGAGGATGTCCCGGTTCCAGAACCTCAATACCACCCACCCGAGCGAACGCAACTTCTCGTCCTTCTTCACATCCTGGGCTCGGCGGGAGTAGTGGGAGTTGCCATCCGCTTCGATACCGACTCGCAGATCGGCGTTCGCCAAGTCGAGCTTGTAGTGCGTTGGATATCCTGGTGTCCGTCGGCCCAGTGATATGCACAACTCCGGCTCCCACCCCGGCCCAAGCGCACCCAGCAATAGAGCCTGTGGTCCCGTCATGCCCTTCCCATTTCCCCCACGCACGGAAGGTGCGTGGTGCATCTCCTTCAATCGGCGGGAGACCTTGGCCCGTACTTTCGGATCGCTCATGGGATTGAGCAGCCGCACCCGATCCAATTCGGCCTGAGCCTTCGGCATCCCCGACGCCAACCATGCTCGTCTCGATTCGCCCCGCTTTGCGTCGACCTCGGGATTGTGCACCTTGGCTTTCCGTTCCGGGTCGCTCATCCTCCACTTCGCTGAGCAAGACGTGCCGCAGAAACGAGATATCTCGTGCGTCTGCTTCCTTGTCTTCACAAAGCTCACCCCGCACCATTCGCATTGCTTCGGCTGTTGAGACCAGTGAGTCGCTGGGTTCGAGATCTTGGGCACCGACCCATCCCCGCTGAGTGAACCAGGGGTGATTTGGCGAACAGACGACCCGCTCGTTACCGAGCTTGACTTCGATGGCATAGGGCACCTCTCTACGGTGGACGTCCCACACCTCAGCGGGACCCGACGCACAGTTTACCAGGTCGCCAATCCTAAAGTCTTCAATCTGCTTACTCCCCTGGGGAGTGTCAACGAGCGTTCCGGCTGCGAAGCATTCGTCGAGGACCACCGCACCGAACACAGCCGGATCGAAGCGGTCCGCCATCTCGTAGTTGGTAATCCACACGCCGTGCGCCCGATCAATCTCCCTGGGATGGCGCACGTAGGTCACCTCCACTCCGATCTTCTGCGACTCCGCTACTGTCTGACGAGCGACCGACAGTGGGGCGAGGATCAGCGATCGGTCCGCAATGAGCCGCGCCCATTCGACTTGCATCCGAGACTTGCCCAGGCCTGTGTCGGCAAAAATCGCCGCCCGACCCTTGCGCAAAGCCCACTGCACGATCTCTCGTTGAAACCCAAAGAGGGACGGGTGGATCGCTGTCGGGCTCACGGTGACGCCGACATCCGCAACCTTGCGTCGCTTGGACGCGAGAAAGGTGTCATAATCCTCGCTCACGACAACTCATCCTCCAGGAGGTCCAACGCGTCGCTCCACCCTTCGTGATAAGCACAGAGGTAGCGACCGGAGCAACAGTTCTCTCCCCCCCCGGTGACCTCACCTTGTCCCGCTCGCCGCGTTCGTTCCAACGCCTCGGTAGTGTCAGCGTCGGGGTCCTGCGCCATCCCTCGCAACGCAGCCGCCACACCGTCCAGGTCGATCTCGTCGTCGACGCACTGCGCCAGACGCAACAGCTCGGCGGCGTCAACGGCGACACGGTTGTTCAGCACGCCGCCCCCAGCAGCCTCAACGCCGCCACCGCTTGCGCTGGCATCACGGCATTACCACTCAGGCGTTTCTTCGCTGTGTTCGAGATGCCCACGTCTAGCCACCCTTGCGGTAGCCCCATCATCCAGGCCGTGAAGTCCCCGCTCAAGCTCCGCGTGCCCTCGATCACAGGCCAGGGAGCGGGACGTCCGAAGGCTCGCTCGTGCCTGGCGATGGCGGGCTGGTAGCGTCCCCAAGGGAACTCAACAGGTCCACGATCAGGTCGTCTACGTCGTTGGACCGTGCTGGGTTCGCCATGCGTCCCGCTTGTCCGCTCCCGTGCGTCCCCAGGTGAGCCGTCGGTGTGGGGAGCAAGTGCGTCACCGCTTCCGTCAACGATGGTCCCATGAATCCATTGCTCCGAGGTGCGTCCGTCGCTGTTGGGCTGGGCAAAAGCTGCCGCATCAAGGTCGGAAGCTGCGGTCGCACCGCCGCTCCCGGCGAGTCCGACTGGTTGGTGCCCCCTGGGGTCGCTGTTGGCGTAGGCAATAACGAATAATCGCTCTCGGCGGTGGCACGCACCAACGTCGGACGCGCGTAAAGTCGTCCATTCCGCATCAAACCCGAGCGAGGCAAGGTCACCGAGCACGGCGTCAAACCCAAGTTGAAGATGCCCTGCGACGTTCTCCAGGACAACGAATCTGGGTCCCAAAACGCCAACGGCTCGGGCAATATAGGGCCAGAGGTGTCGAGGATCATCACTTCCCTTTCGCTTACCCGCTACGGAAAAAGGCTGGCACGGGTAGCCTGCACTTACCAAGTCCACTGGCTCCACGTCGGACCAGTCAATCGTCTTGATGTCTCCGAGGTTCGGCACCCCCGGGAAGTGATGTTCCAGCACCTTGCAGGCATCCCCGTCCGTCTCTGCATACCAAGCCATCTCCACGTCAAATGCGGCCTCCACCGCGAGATCTAGGCCCCCTACGCCCGTGCACAAGCTGCCGTATTTCCCGGCACGCCCCCCAACAAGTGGATCAACAACGACCGTGGCGTAAGGTGGTCGCAAGCCATCCCATGTAAGACCTTGAGGCTTGGGCACCCATTCCGGCAACGACTCCTCGTTCTCTGCGCAGTCAAAGCCATCGGGCCCGTACGCAATCAAGACGTCGCCCATGCGGCTCATGCGAACTTCGCGATCTGGCGAGCCAACGATCGAACCTCACTCATGACCATCGGGACCGTCCAGTAACGATCACCCCCAGGAGGCACCAGCGGCACCCGGTCCCCAGAGTGCGCACAGTCGAACCCAAACCACCATACGTTCTCGGGACGGCCACGTGCCGGCACATGGCAGATGCCCCGAGCCGGATCGTCCGACGACTGGCAGTGATTGCTATATGTCAACCCGCCATGCACGTCAACGAGATAGGCGGGGTTATGGTCACAGAAACCCTCGCACTGCTCGTCCACCTTCGGGCCGATTGAGTGGCCGTAACCGTACTCCGCTTCATACCACGGGTGAGTAGGCGGTACGCCAGCATACCCGCACAACGCCCCCAAGCGGTTACGCACGATAAGACAGTCCAGACCAGTTTCGGGGTCCACCCATGACACCTTGTCCGGCTCAGCGTCCCACGGGCCGCTGCCCCAGTGGGACCGATCCATCGTGGAGTCAATCCAGTGCTGCAAGTTCACTACAGCCTCCTACAGTCCGATCTCACGAGTCCTTCAAACCACTGTGACCGATTGGCTCGCCGATGTCAACCCGGTAGAGGCGAGAAACGCAGATTTCGGTCAGTCCATGCGCACTGGCATCACGAGTGCGAGGTACCGGTCGTCGTGCATCCCAGTGACCTTGATGGGTTTCGATGCATCTATACACGATAGGGCAAATTGCTCGGTGTCAGTGTGCTGAATGGCGTCTGCCAGGAACGCCGGGTTGCACCCCACGGTCAGTGCCTTCCCCTCAAGCTTGCCGTCCAACCGCTCGCGTGCCGCGCCACGCTCCAATGCTCGCGTAGACAGTTGGACCCCGGCACCGTCGATTTCCAGGACCGTCGGGCCCGTTCCGCTCCCGCGCATTAGTTCCATGCGCCTCAACGCCTCCACGGCTGGCTCCACATCGGCCACAAGCACGGTTTCGCCGGCCGATGGCAACAGCCGAGCGTAGTCCGGATATTGCCCGTTGATTAGCCTGGTAGCCACTACGGTGCCATTAGCGGCAAAAGAAACGAGATCGTCCGAGCAACAGATCGTGAGTACGCCATCGCTGGTCCCATACGCTTGCACGGCCGCGGACAAGGCTCGCGCCGGCAGCACGATGCCCTCGGAGAACGCCAGTGAAACACCGGGTACGTCTCGGACGACTAACCGATAGGAATCCGTTGCAACGAGCCGCACTCCGTCTTCCGCCGCCTGCAGCAAGACGCCGGTCAACAACGGACGCGCCAGATCCGTGGAGGCCGCGTAGACGACTTGGCCGAGGGCATCGCAAAACGCAGACGCCTCAACCTCTTGAGGCACGCCAGTAATCAATGGGAACGGAAGGAAAGCGTCCTCGGGCGGGGTCGCCAGCTCAAAGTAAGCGCTTCCCCCTTCCAGAGCGACCCCACCCTGGAGAGCGGCTACCGTCACGGATCCACTGCCAAGCGCCCCCAGAACGTGCGCCCCGAGACGACTAGGCCACAGACAGGTACCCTCCTCGCCGTCCACGTCTTCGATGCAAACGCTGATGAAGAGGTCCCCATCATAGCCAGCGACCGTTAGGCTCCTAGCGTACACCGCTAGGCGCACGAACCCCCCGTCCCGGCCGACTACGCGCGCAGCGGGCGCGCAACGAGCGAGTGCGGCGGACAGCACTGTCTTGTCAAGTGTCACTTTCATGCGGACAGCTTACTCCTCTGTCAACGCAGTGTCTAGCCTTCATCTTCTTCGTTGACATCGCGGGACGCAAGGCGTACCGTTGCACTATGACACTGGACTCTCTTGCATTCAGCGATGCGTTTGAAGAGTGCCGCACGATCCAAGATGCGGATGCAGCGTACAAACGCCTGTTCGGGACGCTGGACGGCCGGCAGCTCGCGGTCTTCGCACCTCTCTCCGATGCGCACCGGCGGGCGATGGAACGCATCACACAGACCATGCGAGGCGAGTCGCCCGCGGCGCCACCGGAGGGAGAGGACCGCGCTAGTCCACGTCTCGTTCGCAATTGGTGTCGGATGCACGGCATTGTCGTGCCACGAAAGGGGAGGGTGCCGGTGAGGATCGAGAACGAGTACCGAGTTGCCATGGGGATGGAGTTGTTGCCCGGAGGACGCCGCGCGGGCCCGCGCCCACGGCCGGCAGCGAGTGACGCCGTCATCCGGGCCTGGGCCGCCGATGTCGGCATGACGGTCGGGCATCGGGGCCGCGTCCCCACCGAGGTGCTTGTCGCCTATGCAGCATGTCATCCGGAATGAAGCCGGACCCAACGGCCCCAACGGCTGCGGAGGCATGGGGGTCTCTGATCATTCGGTGTACGGCCTTGGCGCTAGACGCGTGGCTGCTCATGCTGCTCTTCGGCGTGCTTCACGGAGCCAGGGAGGCCGTTCCCACCTTTGGGTATGCGCAGTGTGTCTTTGTTGCCTTCGTCGTCCATCTCCTGGTGAGCCACGGGAGCCGGGACGCCATCGACCGAGTGAAGAAAGTCGGTGGTCTCGTGGTAGAACAGCGCGCCAAGCCCGCGGCCCCGGACGCATGGCGCGGAGTCCAGGGGGACCAGTGGTCGTAAGGATCGACTTCTACCCCTCCGACGTCACCGCCCACCCAACAACAGGCGGTCGCATCTTGTGTCGGTCGTGCGGCAAGACCGTGTGGGCGGCGATGGAATGTACGGCAGAAGAGCTGAACGAGGCTCGGGAGGACCACATCGCCGCTCACGAAGACGGGCTCTTCGGTGACTACGACTAGTCGACACCCGGCAAGCGACACGAACGAACAGTTCCTGGACCGGCTGCGCGACCTGGCGATGGATCGGCGCTGCTCGGATGAAGCGATCGGAAGCGTCGTGCGGTCGCGGTGGCGGGCGGATGGACACCCACATCTCCGAGGAGATGAGGCAAATGGCCCATGAGGCTCCAACTACACATGTTCCCCCCCGGCTCAGCTCCGTGGCTCGCTCCGCCGAGGGACCCGAGGATGGGAGCGAACCTCTACTGGCCGGACGGGCTCGCGGCGCATTGGGACGTAGACCGGGAAGAATGGATCGACGGTTGGTCCACAGAGACAGACAAATGACTCACCCGATCGATCGGGACGTGGCCGACCGAACCACTCAACTGAGAAAGCTAGCGGCTAAGGCGGACTACTCGCTCACGGGGATCGTTTGCAGTGACGACCCCTTCCCGCACCATCTTGACGAGTTGTGCGAGCGATTGCAAAAAGCGGGGGATGCCAAGGCAAGAGAACGCGAGGAGATGTGACGCCGGGGGATGGAGGGAATCCGGACCGTGGCACCCTGACGTCCTACGGATTTACCTGGGGACCCATGGAGGTGCGACGCCTCGCTACGTTCAAGGGCAACCGGGTTCTCGGGATCTACATCGAAGATGACGGCTCACAGCATCCACGCCTAGAGATCTACGTCTCACCTACCGGACGATCCGTACGTGTATGGCGCGACGGGAAGGAATTGAAGTGATGCACCGGACTGACATCGCTATGTAACGTACAGCCGAGAGTGCTAGTCTTGTAACAATCCGATCACTTCGCTGCATTACACAAGGAGTCACTGTGGCATCTGTCGTTCCCGCTGCCCCTACATTGCAGATATTCCCGGAGGTGCAAGTCAACAAGCCTGCACCCGAAGACAAACGTCTTTGGAGCGTTACCACGATTCTCAAGACGTTGAGCAATGGTGGACTGGAATACTGGCAGCGCGAGGAGGTGGCGAAGTATTTCGTTGCCATCGCCAAGTCGCTTCCGCAACGCATTCAAGAGGACGGCGCAGACGAGGTTATCAAGGCTGGCATCAACGCTCCGTTCCGTAAGCCAAAGGGAGAACGGTCGTCTGCGCAACTTGGCACCGACTTTCATGCCATCGCAGAACACGTAGCGATCTATGGAACGTGGCCTGAGTACGACGAGGAGCTACGTCCCTTCGTAGAGCAATACGACCGTTGGCTCCAGCGCTCTCAACCGGAGTTCTTGGCTGCGGAGATGCCGGTATACGACACTAAGCTTGGGTATGCTGGCACACTCGATGGCATCGCCAAAATCGGGGGAATGACATTTATCATCGACTTCAAGACTTCCAAAAAGTCGTTCGACAAACAGGGACGGCCGACGCACCCGTATCCGGAAGCAGGTGCGCAACTCGCGGCCTACCGGTATGCGGAGTGGGCCGTGCCGTTGCCTCCCCGGCGCTTTGAGCAGTTCAGGCGCCGCTATTACCTCTTTGGCGAGCCAGAAAAAGATCACGCATTACCAGTCCAGCCAGTGGATATGGGGCTCGTCATACACGTTACCCCCGAGCATTGCAACGCCCACATTATGCGTTGCGATGAGGAAATCCATGAGTGCTTTCTCTACGTTATGGAAGCGGCCCGCTGGCAACAAGACGTAAGTAAAACCGTGGTCGGTGAAATCCTGCAACTACCGGAGGTGGCATGATGGCTATATTGACCCTGCAACGACGCTTACGATCAGCGGGCCGCATCCGCATCGGCGCAAAGGTCGCGACGTCCAACGGGAAGGAAAGGCCGTCTAAACTTGACTCGTTCCGGTTCACTTCTTCAGATCGCGGAGCGGTTGAGGCAGTGGCGAGCGAGTACGGCGGCACGGTACAGCAATGGGCTGGTGCGCCCGTAGGCACACAGTGGGAGGTGTTCGCGGAGGCTACGTCGCTGGATGTCGTTGTTCCACCAACCGATATTGCGTTCTCGCAGTTCTTCGAGGACTGGACATCTGGCGTCTGTCGCAAGCGGTGCGACGGAGTGACCAACCTGCTCGCTGACGAGCCCTGCACATGTGACCCCGAGAAGCCAGAGTGCAAGCCGACCACCCGGCTCAACGTTATGCTCGCGTCGCTCGACGGCATCGGCGTGTGGCGCCTGGAGTCACGAGGATGGAATAGTGCAGCCGAGCTGAGCGGGTCGATGGAAGTGCTCAAGGCTATGCAGGCCCGAGGTTCTATGGGTGCGATGGTTCCCGGGCGTCTCATGCTGGAGCAGCGCCAGTCTCGATCGACGGACGCCTCCGGCAAGGTCGTGACGCACAACTTCGCGGTCCCGACGCTTGACTTCAACGTTTCGGTTGCTGCGATGGTGAGCGGTGAGCGCATACCCGCCGTCACAGCAATACCACACGAAACGCTTCCGGTTCCGAGCGTTGCCGAACAACTCCTTACCGCAGCCGAGGCCACGCCGGCACCACGGCGGTCCAACGCAGCGGCACCGATCCCTCGGACGGGCCTCAAGCCACGAGGCTTGCCCGCCGGCCCCGATACGGAGACGCATATCGCAACGGGCAAGACACCAGGCGGCGCGTCAACCGCCTCGCTACGCAAGCTCATGGCGATGTGCAGGGGCAGCGACCTCGTGCCGAACGACGAGGACGCCCGACATGAGTGGGCGGCATTAGCGCTCGATCATACAGTCGATAGCTTCAACGATTTGACACAAGAAGAGGTGAGTCGGCTAATCGACATTGCTGCCGGGAAGGTGCCGCTTATCGCGGACGAACCGAAGGTGTATGCGGACGACGATCCTGAGCGACCGTTCTAATCCCCCGTCCAGTTCTGTTACTCGCTAGTCTAACAACCAGAAGGAGCAACAATGGCCGATAATGACGTTACATTAGTAGGCAATCTCACAAGGTCCCCCGAGATGCGGTTCTCTAGCAATGGGACCGCCATGGCGAACCTGGGCATTGCCGTAAGCAACCGGCGTAAACAATCAGACGGCAGCTACGAGGACGTGCCGCAGTTCTTCGACGTGCAGATCTTTGGCTCACTGGCCGAAAACGTCGCAGGGTCACTCGACAAAGGGAACCGAGTCATCGTGAGCGGCAAGCTGACGTACCGCACATGGGAGAACAATGGCGAGAAGCGGACCAAGGTGGAAGTCACCGCCGATGCAGTCGGCCCGGACTTGCGGTGGGCGACAGCATCCGTGACGCGCACGGAGCGACCGTCGTGACCGCGCTGGCCATGGTTGATCGGCCCCTGGTCTATGTCGCTGGGCCGTACGGCGACGACCCCGCTCCAAATACGAAGCGTGCCATGGACGTGGCGGACTGGATGTGGGGCACCGGGCTGATAGCGCCCATTGTGCCTCACTTGTCCATCCTCTGGGACGTTGTGCGACCCCGAGGGCCGGAGGAGTGGTACGACTACGACTTGGCTATCCTTGCCCGGTGCGACGCGCTCTTTCGCATGCCCGGCACCTCAGATGGTGCTAATAGAGAGGTGGATTTTGCAATGGACTCTGGCATCCCCATATTTCACGCAGAGCCGCCACTTTTAGAGTGGGCTGCAACGGTCCTCATTGATGACTGAGACAAGGGTTACTCACCCTACAACCGGGGGCGAGAAGGGACGCAAGCCACAACAACTCGGAGCGTTAGATCCGCGCAGCCTGCTGGAGATAGCGGAAGTGGCGGGCTGGGGGGCGGACCAAAAATACTCCCGTTACAATATGATGCGTGGGTACGACTGGTCGTTATGTTTCGACGCCCTGTGCCGGCACCTGTTGTTGTTCTGGGACGGAGAGGACCTAGATCCAGAAAGCGGACTGCCCCACATAGCTCACGTCGCGTGGCACGCCACCACTCTCCTCACCTTCATGCGACGCCACCCGGAATTGGACGACCGGCCTCCACGCATCCCCGTCCCGTGAGCACCCTGGAGGACATGCTGGTCCTCCAGCTGGAGGCATCTGGCCTTCCTGCTCCTGTTCGCGAGTATCAGTTTGCTGCCTCCATTGGGAGACGGTGGCGTCTCGATGTCGCATGGCCTGATCGGCGGCTCGGCGCAGAAGTCGAAGGTGGCTCTTGGGTCGCTGGACGCCACACCCGTGGCGCTGGCTTCGAGAAAGACTGCGAGAAATACAACGCGGCTGTCCTCCTCGGATGGTCCGTGCTCCGCTTCACGGGTGCAATGATTCGCTCGGGCGTGGCCATCAACACAATCACTCAGTTCATGCAAAAGGAGTAGGCGCGTGGATAGACATCCCTGGCTAGTTGCATTTGATGAAACCGTTGACATGGTGCGATGGAAGGAAGATGCTGCATGTCGAGGGATGGACATCAACATCTTCTTTGCCGCCGACACACGGGAGGCAAAAGCAGTGTGCCAGCGGTGTCAAACTACACAGGAGTGCTTGGAATACGCTAGACGTTTTGAAGAAGCAGTCGGTTTTGGGGGCGGCGTGTACGGAGGACAGAGCGGTGACGAACGCAGAAAATCTCGCATCTACCAACGACAAAATGCCAGGTCACAAGCATCCTAGCGGGCTGCCCTGGGCGCATCCCTCATTTGATCCCGAGGTTGTGCGAGTCCAGGCACTCGAAGGGCTGGAGTCCTACGCAGAGAGCCGCGGCGGCTTCACTCGCCACGCCGCATCTGACGATGTGTGAGCTGCGCACTAGGCCCGAGGAGGCATGATGGCACGTCCCGGACGGCTATTTATCCAGGTGGACTGCAACTGGTATGACGAGTGGGGTTGCAACGTGAGCCCGGCGGCAGCGCTGGTGTGGATCCTTCTGGTGAGCGTCGCGAAGCGGCTCCGAACCGACGGGACGGTGACTCTTACGCAAGCGAGGAACGCCCAGCCGGTGGGGATGGGGCGGCGGGAGTTCCACGCCGCCCTCATGGAATTGGATGCCTGCGAGGCGGCTCCAGTGTCTCTGGTGAGTGCGCCAGAGGAGGCCCGCGATGGCGACTCGGAGGGTGGCTGCACATCGATCTGCACATCGATCGCCCCCCCGATCGCCCCCGATATCGCCCCCGATAAATGCACATCGAAATGCACACTCTGCACATCGAAATGCACACTGTTTCTGCACGCGTGGGCAGAGTGGAACACATCGGAAAATGCACATCAAAACGGTGTGCAGGGGAACCACATCCGGTGGCACGTGCGGACCGGAAAAGCGGACCCTACCTGCATTTATTGCACGGGCACGGACTGGGTGCCCACTTCGATCGCCCCCCGATCGCCCCCCCGATCGGGTTACCCGATCGCCCCCCCGATCGCTATAGAGAAGAGAAGAGAAGATAAAAGAAAAAATACACAAAAAGAACGTTCTGCACATCCGTCTGCACATCCCCAGCCCTTCGAGTCGGACTTCGCCGAGGTCTGGGCCGAGTACCCCCGGAAGCTGAACCGGGGTCGGGGGCTCGCGGCGTACACGGCTCGCCGCCGCGCCGGTGTTCCCCACGCCGACCTGCTCGCCGCCACCCGGCACTACGCCACGTCGGTGGCCGGCACCGAACTCACTTTCGTCAAGCACGCTGGGACTTTCTTCGGGCCGGCCGAGCCGTTCCGGGATTTCATCGACGGCGTGCCCGAGCAATCCACGGAACCCGTTTACGCCGATCCACCTGCGACGGGAGCCGGCGAGATGTTCACCAGCGAGGCCGAACGTGAGGATTTTTACCGGTCGGTGTCCCTCGGAAAGGTCGATCTCGATGACGTCGCTCTGTGAGCCTCTGAGAGCTGAAAAAATGCCCCTCCGCTACGTCGCACCACAACATATATTTGAAAGCCACACAAGCGATTCTAGGGGCCTCTCCGTGGACGGTAGCACCCGGTCGTCCCTTACCGAAGCGGGGAACCGTGGCTAGGCCGCCTCACGACACCGATGCCGAGGAGTCGGTCCTGGGAGCGATGTTGCTCAGTCCCGCGGCACTGGAACAGCTGGCAGATGTCCTGGTCGCGAGTGATTTTTACGTTCCCGAGCATCGCCACATCTTCGACGCGATGTTGCGCTTGCGCGACGCGGGTGTCCGTACCGACGTGGTGACGACCGCCAACGCCCTCCGCGAAGACGGTGGAAAACATGAACTGGGATCAAAACTCATAGAACTCGTTGCAAATACACCAGCGGCCAGCTCCGGTGCCCACTACGCCGAGATCGTGCTGGCGCACGCGACCCGCCGACGGTTGATGGGCGAAGGCGCAGCGTTGATCGCTGGAGCATCGGACCTCGCGCGCGACCCCAGTGACGTTTTGGAGGCTCACCAAGCCACGCTTGCTACCATCGGCACGTCCATCTTGGATGTCGAACCGGACGACTGGTCAGTCGAGGAGTTTGTGGCGCGGCCGCGCGAAAATGTGAACCCGTGGGTTGTACATGGCCTGATCCGCCGAGGCCACAAGCTGATGATGGTTGGCGGAGAGGGAAGCGGCAAGTCGTGGTTAGCTCGCTTCATCGCCATTTGTGCAGCGTATGGCGTCCACCCATTCCGTCACGAGCGCACTCGCCCGGTTCGGACTCTTATCGCCGACTTTGAGAACCCAGAGGACGCATTGTTTGATTCGTTTGAGATGATACTGCGTCACGTGACGCGGTACAATCCCCAGGAAGAAACCGTCAATCGGCTCTGGTGGCGCCCTCAGGGCGTCAACCTTCGCAACCGCGTGGACCTGGCCGCGTTTGAGAACGTGATCCGTACTCGCCGGCCGGACCTCGTATGTCTCGGACCACTTTATGCGGCCTATGAAAACTCTGCTCAAGACTTCGGTTGGGAAACGGCAGCCCGGGAAGTACAAACCATTTTCAAGCGTTTGATTGTGAGATATAATTTCGCGTTGATGATTGAAGATCACGCGCCGCAGGGCGACGGACTTGGCAAGCGGGAAATGCGTCCGTATGGTTCATCGTTTTGGCGACGGTGGCCAGACATTGGGATTGGTTTGCAGCCCGTCGACGGACGTCCGGATTACTTTGAGGTGACACGATGGAGAGGGGATCGAGTACCAACAGACTGGCCGAAGTTTATCGAACGGGGATCTGTCACCGGGTCGTCGTGGCCGTTTCTCGGAACGTGGGATTAGTGATGCGATTCGTTGACAGGCGCGATCGTCAACTTCTAGGGTGTGGATGACATGGACCGCGCGGACAACAATCGCAGCCTCAAAGACTGGGATGCTCTCGTCGCGGATGTAGCGGCCGTGGACTCGTTCGTACGTTCGATTCTTACTCGCACACGCTTTGGCTCTGGGCAAAAAGTGCATCGTCGTGGTGAGCTGGCCGAGATGGACGGGACGCCGGGGCCGTCCTACAACGACCCCACGGGCGAGGATGCCGTTTGGAACCAAGAGATTGAGGACACCACCCGTAAGGCGATTGCTGGGGTGGCCAAGACGCTGCATAACGCCCGGGTGATGTTGGAGTGGGTCCAGGACCTGTCCAGCACGGACGTAAAAAAGCGAGCGAAGCTGACGGTACCCAACTGTTTGGCGTGTGACGAGCCGTGCCACGGCCGAGTACGCGCCGGGTTCGACACAAAATGTTTCGACGAGTGGGTTGCGCTCGGCCGGCCGGATCGGCTCCAGTTCATCAATACAGTCAAGCAGCGCATGGCCCAGGATGAAACAGGTGACTGATCTGGACGCGCATACCCTGTCGGCCGTATTACGCAAGGAGGCTACGGATGCGCCGCATCTGCGTCGAATGCATCGAGGACTATACGATGGAAGGGGAAGCGTTGTGCCCAGCATGTCAGCTGGAGCACGTATCACGCGGAGCAGTCCATGTGTTGCGTTACCCTGGGCCTGGCGACTCCAGCTACCAGGGCTTAGGCGCTGGAGACGTCGACGTGGATGGCGGGGACCTGGATTCGGGCTTTTACACGGCCAGTCTGTATGGAGAAGATCGTCCGTTTACCCGAACGCCGTCGAGGTGAGCAATGTCAACTGGCAATCTGAACCTACAAGAGCGAGCGGAGCGGTTCGTCGAGCCAGAGGAGTTATGTCCCGTTTGTGGAGGAACATGCGCCGAGGCGCAGGAGGAGTTCGCTGATGAGCCCGACTACGAGCAAGACGGCTGCCGAGCGTGACGCGTCCATCGCCAAGATGCTCGCGGAAGCGGACGCCGCTACCGCTGCCGCCGAAGAATCTCGCGCGGCAGCCCGCCACTCTGAGGCCCTAGCAGCGGAGGCGGCAAGTAAGCAACTTGAAACAACATATCGGACGGAACAGGCACGCATTGAGTCCGAGGTCGCGGCCATCACGCTGGCAAAAATCCAACGTGAAGAGAAGTTCGCCGTCGTCTCTGACCTCTATCACCACTACTACACGTTCGATGAGGTACTCACCGATCGGACCGTTCGTGCTTGCACTGCGACGTTGAACGCGTGGTCCAGATCGGACCCCGGATGCTCGATGCGGATCGTGCTCAACACGCCGGGCGGCGATATCGTGGCTGGCTTCAACCTGATTGACTTCATTACTGACCTACGCCATCGCGGTCACCACGTCACGACGGTAGCACTGGGCATGGCTGCTTCCATGGGGGCTGCAATCCTCCAGGCCGGCGATGTGCGCGTCATGGGGAAGAATGCCGTGTTGTTACTCCACGAAGGATCACTCACCGTCGAGGGCGGCTTCGGTAGCGCCGAGGACACAATGCGGCTGATGCACATCTTCCACGACAACATCTTGCAGCTGTTCGCTGACCGCGCTATGCCCATCAACCCGCGCACAACTAAGGAGTTTCTACGCAAGGCGTGGAAGCGAACTGACTACTGGCTGGACTCGTCTAAGGCGATCGCTCTCGGGCTCGCTGACGAAGTCCAGTAGGTGCGACGGCAATGCGATCCGACGATCCGGTTAGTGCCTTCTCGCTCTCCATGATTTCGCCCGGGCTCCGTCACCTCACGGCCTTGGCGTGCGTATGGGAGGCGGTCGCAATCTGGCGACATGGGTGGACGTTCTCCCGGCTGGCCCAGCGCTTCCCGTGGCTGGCACCAACGCTGATCGCTGCAATCAGCTTGCACCTGATCTTTCTCGCAGAACAGGCAGACACCGAGGAAGGGATGCGATGATGGGGGGACCGATCCTGCCCGGTGGGGACGACGACGAGGAGGAAGAGTTTCCCTGGGAGGAGTTCATGCGAACCATTCAGATCGCCGAGGAGTGTGCCAGCCGCATTGTGGATCCACGCTACGCAGCGATCGCATGGGCTCAGATCGCTACTGCATGGGGGACACTGACATGATCGTCTGTGGGATGTGTGAAGAACGATACGACCCCGTGGCGCACCGATGGCGATGCCCATGGTGCGGCCACAAGGAGTCGTGTTGTGAGGGCGAGCCTCAGGACGCTGCCGGGACAGACGCAGGTGGCAGGCCTAGCGTGTAGCGGAGGTTGTTGCTTGCTACCAGTTCGGCACTCTCGTCACGCTGGATCTTGGCGAGGTCCACCTGAGCTGTAGCCGGAGTGTTGAGTGCCTGAGCGAGGTTCGCCGCATCGACGGAGAGGCGTTGCATGGCACTCACCAGAGTGGCCGCGTCCGCTCGGGCGTCGGGTGGGTACGTAAGGCTTTGGAGTTGGTTCGCCGTCTTGGAGAACGCACCCGAGATGGCGACGAAGCCGGCCCGGTTCGATGGGTTCTTCTTGTCGGCCTGGACTGCTGCGTTCCCGGCGTCGACGATGGCGAGGAACTGCTTGCCTACCGTGTGCACGTTGACCGTTGGCTGCTTGGTCGGTGTGCGTTGTGCGGCTGGCGTGGACGAGCCACAGGCCGCCAGAGTGATGGCTGCGCTCAAGATCGTCGTAGCACCGATGATTCCTCGCTGCCGATGTTTCTCCGTCATCGCTGTACCTCCCACTTGGTGTTGCAGTTGGAGCACGTTCTGATCGTGACTGACTGCCTGCGAGAGAGTCCGGTGAAGACAAGCGTGGCTCCACCAGTCAAGAGAGCTGCCGTGGCCTTGCCCCCGCTCACTCCCTTCTTGGCCTTGCCGGTCGTGGACGTAACGGTCCCCCGGCTTTGGCAGTGCGGACAGACCAACTGTGTGTCGCCCGCCCGATGTAACTGATCCCTGATTCTATCTACGGACCTGCGCTTGAGTTTCATGATGTCTCCTTGTTGGTTGGTTGTTGGTACATCAGTCGTCCATGACTGCGTCGTAGATGTTCATCGCCATGCGGGCATCACCGAGTGCCGTGTGGCGCGTTCCAGCCGGGACCGATGGTACGCTGAGCTTGCGCATGATGGTGTCGTGGTTCCATGGAGGCGGCGCGCCCACGGCTCCCGCTGCGAGGGCACGAACGTCAATGAGGTGGTAGTGCCAGCCGGGGCAGGCACCGTTCGCACGGAGTAGCTTGGCGAGCCGTTGTTCATCGAAGCTAACGACCGCTCCGACCAAGTACGCTCCCCTGGTCAACTGTTCAAAGAGGTAGGCGAAGTCCGCGAGACTGTCGACTGCACCCCTGGTCTGGTCTCGGCCAGCGGATGGATGGCGCTCGTAGTATCGGCCGATTTGGAGTGCATCTACGTCGGCCCGACCGAGGTCGATCGGCAGGAACCAGTGGTGTGAGGTCTCCAGCTCTCCACTGCGGAGAATGAGACCGACCTCCCATATCTCGTGACGGTCTGGGTCCAGGCCGGAGGTTTCGGTGTCGATGAATGCGAGCGTGGTCACGACGGTTGCCTTTCTGGTTGGACTGTACGCAGTTCTGTACGGATTTCACGCCATGTCGTTCGGTACTTGGTAGCAAGAAGCACGATGCCGACGAGTAGGAGGGCTTCGTCGATCCCAAAATCAACTGGGAGCACCTTGACGGCCAGTGCAGCACCAAACAGCCATCGCACGGGTCGCGGTAGCCGTTTGTCGGTCGCTGCGGCCTTGGCGAGCCGCAGGGCGTACATGACGTGCTTGCGCAAGATGAGTGCCAAGATAGCCAGCATGGCTATGGTGGCCAGGACGTACCATACATGGTTCGCGATCAGGTGGTAGGTGGCGGTCATCCTGCGGCCTCCTTCACGTTGATGATCACGTCGATCTCAATCGGCTCGCTCACTGCGACACCTCGATCGGAATGCGATTCGGGACGGTCCTGCTGATGTTACAAGTGTTGCAGCAGATATCGATGACATCTCCGGGCTCACGAAGGTGCTCCACCCTCCAGTTGTGTGTGTGCGGCGGCTCCAACCTGTAGGCTTTGCGGCCACTGTCGTCCCTCCATGTCCGCAACACACCGTCGTGGACCATCGCGGCTAGGAGTTCTTGAGGGTCTGTGCCAATGCCAGCGGCGATGTAATGAGCGCCAAAATAGCTGTTCGGTCCCCCACCCCGGGTGTATGCCACATCCAGAGCGGTGACGATTGTCGGGTAACTCATCAGTCCTCCTCAAACGTTTCACACGGGCACGGGCCGTCTTCGTAATTGTCTC
>JAEHJW020006447.1_pt1 | contig 26441 bp, 36 predicted proteins | sample 9271431 | NCBI WGS metagenome assembly JAEHJW02 | reverse complement strand
AATTATCTCGTTTCTCTTTTCGGGTTTTTTCACGATTGTAATAATGCCTAACCGTTAATCCGTGTCTATTTATTTCGGCTCCTATTTCTCTACTGCTGTGCCCAGGAAAGCGTTCTTTTGCTAAGATAGCAAATTTTTTCCGAAGTTTAACAAGGTTTTCATCCCTTTTTCGTGATCTCAACTCACTTTCTGCTATTGAATTAAGGATACAGAACTGTCCGAAAAAGTCATCTAACGTTTCTGCCTGAATTATATTCAACGATCGAACTGCTTCGGGTAGATATTCTATGATTCTATTTGCAAAGTCTTCCGGTATTTCTGCCAATTCAAAGGCTTTGCGGATTTGTTCGGTTGAAAAGTTCATTAAAATAGTTTATTTTGTTTTGCTTCCAAAAATCTCAAATCTACATCTTTCATGTTTTTAATGGCCTGTTTGAAATAGCTTTCTTTAAGTTCAATTCCAATAGCCTTTCGACCCATTGAAACAGGGCTATAAACCTCTGAGCCTACACCCATAAAAGGGGTTAAAACTAATTCTCCTGGATTACTGTAAAGTTCCACAATTCTATCAATCACATCCAACTGAAGCGGGTGAACGTGTTTTTCATCATCTTTGTCTTTGCTTTCTTTATATTGCAAAACTTCATCAATTCGGATATCGTCCCAAACCGAAGAAGCATATCGCTGCCATGTCAGGTGACTCAATTTGTTTTCTTTTGGATCCCCGTTGAATCCGTGCCATTTCCTTTTAAAATCTTCATAGTTCCCGTAGGTCTCTTCGTGTTCCGGAAGAAATGGTCTGGCTCCGGCATAGTGGGTTAATCCGTACGGATGGGTAACCGGAACCTCATTATCGCCTTTTTTCTTAAAAAGCAAAACATAATCAGGCATAGCGGGAAAACACTCTGTTGAGTCCTCTACTATCAATTTGTGCATCAAACTGCGAACCATTGTGCGCATACGTACTTTTAGCGGTTCTTTCCAAATGGTTATTCTGTTGCGGTAATGGAAGCCGTATTTTTCGTGAAGTTTGATTATTTCATGAGGAAAATCCCAAAGGGTTTCATCTTTGCAACTGTTAATATCAGTACAATGTACTGCTGTTATTCTTCCAGGCTTTGTCACCCTTGAAATTTCCTCAACCAAGAATTCATACTGTTGTAAAAATTGATCTTTTGATTCACAGTTTGAAAAATCATTTTCTGAACTTGAATAATTATACAACCCTGCAAACGGCGGAGAATAAACCGAAAGATCAATACTTTTAGTCGGAAGCGATGGTAATACAAACATGCAATCTGAATTATAGATTGCGTAATTTTCTGTTACAACCTGTTCTTTAATCATTTTAAATAAATTTAGGTAATGTTATTTGTTTGTTAAATTCTTTGTTTTTTATGTCAAATTTTGAATGAAGATTGCTGTTAAGTTTATCAAATAATTCATTTGCCTTGTCTGTTTTGGCCAGCAAACTATCTAATACCCTTTTTTGGCCATCAGAATAAACAATATCAACCGTTACGTCTCTTTTTTGGCCAAATCTCCAAAAGCGTCTAATTGATTGATAGTATTGTTCATAACTGAATGTTGGGAAAAATACAGTGTGGTTACAGTGTTGCCAATTAAGGCCAAAAGCCGTCATCTTTGGTTTGGTTATCAACTTCTTAATGTCCCCTTTAAAAAATCCGATCAATAACTCCTCTTTTTTATCCAGATTCATTGATCCGTGAATTTGATAAGCTGATTTATCTAATTCATTAATAAGATCACCCTCCGCATTTAGATTACACCAATAAACTGACGTTTCGTGTCCTTTTGTTAATTCAACAGCCTTTTGGCACCTACCCTCGATAGTGCATCTTTGCTCTTCCCTGACCTCTGTTAGTCGCTTTGCGATATTATTAAAAAGTAATATTTGGCCGTCAATGACCATATTTTTTTCATTTTTTACTGAATGGAAATTTTTAATAAGTTTTGGTAAAATATGGGTTGAGTCATCAAAACCTAAATCTGAAGGTTTACGCATTGAAATTGACCAACTGGATACCCATTTAAAAAAGTCCTCTTTGGCGTGACCTTTCAAAATCCATTGAGTACCTATGTTTTGCGGACTAATGGTATCTTCATTGTTTGTAAAAAATTTAGTTAGCATATCGGTATAACCCAAATATCCTAACGCTTCAGATGAAGTACCAAGCTCGATAAAATCATTCGGTGATGGGGTAGCTGTTCCCAAATACCTATATTTAACTTTCTTTAGAAATGCAGTTACCTGACTTTTTATCGCTCCATCAAAATTTTTAAGAATTGAACTTTCATCCAGAATAACACAATCAAAGTCTAAAGGATTAAATTTATCCAACCGCTCATAATTGCAAATTACAATCTTAGTGTGAAACTTTCCATCCTTTGAATACATGATATCATCAATTCCAAATTTTTCAGCTTCAACAATAAATTGAAAAGCAACAGCCAAAGGAGTAATGATTAAAACTGGTTTATTAAATTCTCGAATGTAATTAACAGCTATTGTCAATTCAATAATCGTTTTGCCCAGCCCTGTATCTAAAAAACCGGCTCCCCTGCCTTTTAAAATCAACAGTTCAGTAACGTATTTTTGAAAGTCAAACATATTGTCTGAAAGAAACGTTGTTTTAATTCCATAATTCTGAACAGTATGCCTCTTTTTCTCCAAAAACTCTAAATATTCCATGTTTTTATTTTAAATTTACTATTTGTTTTCTTAACTATCTAATTTATCCGTATGTTGTACGGCAGGTTTTTAAAAATTAAAGAAGTCGTGATAACGTGCGATTTCGGCACACTGTTTAATATTTCCATATTTTGGATAATCCTCAATAAAACTACAAGACCACCACCTCCATCTTGGAGGATTCATTTTGGTATCAAATGTTGGATAGACATGATCATAGTCAGATTTTTCGCCATTTCTATGAAACAATATAAAATTTCTATCCGTTGGAATGCCAATAATCAAACATATATTTTTCTCAAACAATATCAATTTAAAAAATTCATCTATTGAAATATAGGCATTTTCTGTGATTTTAAGATCATATTTATCCGTCTCCGCCTCCCTTAATGGTTTAACCTCGCAATAGCAATCAAGGTCTATTAAATAAAAATCAGGGCAGTAAATAATCCCAGTACTTAACTTAAACGATTGAGGTTCATATTCCCATTTCATACCATAATAGTCGAAAAAAACTGCAACTCTGGCCTCTAGTTTGCTCCTGAACTGAATACCTTTATATTTTGTTTTAATAGCCTCCATTATCAGAATGGTATATCATCAATATTAGATTCATAATATGTTTTTAGTGGCGCACCTTTTGGTTTTCCTCCATTTATCTCTGGAATTCCATTGGGATTAATGTACATGTCGAACGATTCAAAGCCAACCCCCCTACTCATGTCACAGGTTATCTCACTTATATCATTTTCTCTTTTGTTGACTGAAATTATTATCTCCGCCTTTTTCATTATGGAGCTTCCGAGGTGGCCTGTGGCAAATTCATTGTTTTTATTTTGATGGATAACGGTTGAAATATGGCAGTTGTAAACCTTACTTAATCTGAGCAATATTGTTACTACCCTGGTCGCTTCATCTTCATCGTTGATTCCATTTGCAAGGTCGGCTATCCCGTCAATCACGCAGAATCCTGTTCTTTCTCCAAAAAGTTTAAAAGCATATTCAATAATCTGACATCTGTCTGTCGGTGAAAATGGTCTTAAATTATACCCTCTGAAGCCATTACGGGTTCCGGCCATTTGTTCAATTCGTTTAATCACATTGTATGAATCATATTCGCCTTGCTCTGTGTCAAAATAAAGAATCTCGTTTTTGCCCTCTTTCATTTCACCTATAAACTTTCCATCTGAACTATTGCATAAAAGCGATGCAGATACTAATGACAGAAAAAATGTCTTTTTGCTCTTTGCCTTTCCAATAATACAGGAAAAGTTCCCTAATGTAAAAACCCTCTTTTGAATTGTGCATGTCGCCTGTTGATCCATAAAACTCAAAATAGTCGGAGGTCTGTCAATTTGTTTACTTGTATCAATTTTTGCACCTAACAATATTTTTTCAAGTTCTGTTAAACTGATCTTTCCTACTTCAACCCGTTCAGCTCTTTCAGGTGCGATACTTTTTGCCGCCTCTTTAAAGTCTCCGTTATACTTAACTAATGCCAACACCTGAAATGGACTATATGCCTTATTCGGTTCAAAAGGTGAAGCATTAGCCGTAAAGACATAAAAAACATTTGGAGCCACTTTCCCCAGTGTTGCGCTTATACCCTCTTTTTTCCCCGGACGGCGGTATCTACAATTTCCTACATCCTGCCAACCAATGCTCTGTAAAATGCTTTTCATTTCACTAACAGCACTCATACTGGCATTATACAAGTCACCAGGTCGGTCGGTCTGTTCATATTCTGTTTTGTGTGATTGAAAAACTTCATTCATTGAAATAGCATTGTCAATCAATACGGCTCTTTCAACCTTGCTCAGCATCGGAATATTAAAAAGATCATTCCTAATGAACTTATACCCCGGAGTTGGTTCAATACAGATATAACTTGCCAATCCCTTAGTTTCAATAAAACAATCTGTACCACCGTCTTTAACTTGTTGTGCCAATTTCCGGCTACCTTCCATTTCCAAACATCTATAGAGCAAATGATATCCACCGCTTACAGTGCTTTCGATTGGGGGCTTATGAGTATCATAAATTTCCTTTACTTCAGGTATGCTTAAAAATTCAGTTAATTTGTCTTTTGCATTGTTCAGATGATTGTCAAAGTCCATGCATTCGATAAAACCAGATACCTCTCCAAGTTTCAGTCCAATCCCATGACTGTTCAAAAATAACTCTTCAGGCAAATCTTCTTTCCAATCTTGACCAACAGGAACACACGGAGACTTTTTCTCTGTTGTTGGTAAAGTATGATAACCGTGCTCTAAATATTTTTGTCGAATTGATTGGTAATTCATAAATTTATGATGTTGAATTGTATCGTTTTCAGTATTGTAGATTTCCAGTCAATTGTTTCTGATCCTGATTTTCTCTTCTTATCCCAACCCTTTTCAGTTATCCAATAATAATATGCTTTTTTTACTGACCTGACATAATCAATATTTGGGTACAATTCCAAAACCCTTTTTTTCAGGTCTTCATTGGTCTCTATTAGTTCAAAGGATTTGGAACATTTTTCTTTATATGTTTCAAAATCATTCTTCCAATTCTTAATAATTTCAGTTCCATTATTAGTAATAGATTTATCTATTACTTCTTGTTTGTTGTTAGTTGCTTGTTGATTGCTTGTTAGTCGTTTGTTAGTCCGCTTGTTAGCTGTTTTTTCGTATTCCTGATAACTATCATAATTACATATATTTATGATTCTATATTGATTGTTAGTTTGCATGTTGATTTCTCCTGTTTTTTCCAATTTGCCTAAACATGTCCTTAAAGTCTGCACTGTTATTTTTGTTTCCTTTTGAAGCTGAAGTAGCCCAGTCAAAAATGATCCCCTCGGTATGTCAACTCCATGCCATTTTTCAGTATCATGATTAGCTTTCAGTAGCATGTATAAAAACAGTTTAACCATAATTGGATTATCAAACCATTCCCATTCCAAAAATTTTCGGTGCAACTTTATCCAACCATCCATACTGTACTTTTAAAATGTAAATTGAAAAAAATATCAATCAATCAGACAACCTAATTCTTTAAGTTTTGAAATATCCTTCAGCGTAAAACAATTGCTTTTTATTTTACCGTTAATCGCAGATTTTTTTTGCCCCAATTCATCGGCCAACCATTGCTGAGTTCTTTGGGTTCTGTGAAGCCATAAAATAACCTTTTCACTTGTCTTGTATATTTCCAAAACCGCCATATTTAATATACTTTTTAAATTATTTCGTCAAACAAACCCGGATTTCTCCGGGAAGCATCAAGGTTTAATCCTCGACAATGCTTGTTCATTAGTCCATTCAAAGTTAGTAATTATTTTGAAACGAACAAATTTATTTCTTTAATTTCACAATAAAAGCATTAAAATTTATTGCGATAAAAGTATTTTCAGTCAACGAAAGAGAATACAGTTTGAATTTTTCCTTTGCCATTAATAGGTTTTCGGTCATTGCTTTTAGATAATTTTCTGAAACTGGTTTAACCCCGCTTCCATCGCGTTCGATTTGCGAAATAAATTCTAATTCACTGGCGAACTTTTTCATAGCTTAATCTTTATTTTAACTTTTTCAACCGAACCCTCCAACAAACAAATGTCGACTTTTTCGATCTTCACTTTGTTTCGCTCCTGAAAGTCCATGACCGGTTGAGCGATTAGAAAACGTAGGCTTTCTTGGAGTTTTAGTTTGTCGTTGTTGAATGATGAATTACTCATTTTTTTTAGTTTTAAATTAAATGTTTGTATTTATCATAAAATTCAGCCCAATACTTATCTTCAGGATCAGGGAGCACAATACCTAAATATTCGGCAGCCCATAAATTAACTTCATCTAGATATTTTTTCATCTGAAGAGTATCGAGTGTAGTTGTGCTTGTTGGTTCAATGCCTAATTTACCCGAAAAATGGGGCAAAAATTTCATCCTTAATTCACGATGAACCATTTCCTTGCTATTGCCGGTATCTTCGCAAATACAAGCAATCCATAGCCAATATAAGGCATTTTGAGACACAGATCGTTTTTCCCTTTGGAGATTGATCGAAATCTCATACTTTTTATCTGGCAATTTGTCTAAATATGCCTTTATGGATTCCTTATCGGATGGTTTTATAATTTTGAAGATCATAATTTCAATCTTTTCCAGATTTTTTTATTCAGAACCACCCTGCAATGAGCAGTTTTTAAATCGCTGTATTTGTAAGTAATTTCACCCTTTATAGAATCAAATATCTGCTCATTGTGTGTTCCTTTAAATGCAATATATTTCATTTCTTCGCTTTTTTCGATTTAACACTTTTGAATAAAATTGTCTTACTGTCAACCTGCACCCGTTCAAGTTTAGAAAGATCGGGTGAAATAATTATCCGCTTAACTTTTGCGTGAATGTCACATTTTTCTGGTTTTCCCGATTCGGTCATTTTGATTTGAATTATTCCATTTTAAAATGGAAGATCACTTGGTTGGTTTCTATTTAAATCCTTTTTCGGCAGCTCTTGTTTTATTTCTTCCTTAGGTTTGTAGTTCTTACCGTTTCCTAAATATATTTTTGCTTCCCCCTGATCGGTTTTCTGCTCAATAGAGACATTATTTCCATATTGGTCTGGTTCATCATTTACCCAAATAACTAGGTCTAAATATGTCCCTCTTTGACCAGAAAAAAGTTTCGACTTAACAATTTTTGTTACATCAATTTTTGCTGTGATTAATTTACCACTCATGATTTCAAAGGTGTTAATTTAATCGAAAAAGCATTTGGCTTGTAATTTGCTGCCTGTATTTGAACCCCTTCGGAATCATACAGAATTGATCCATTGACAGCCATTTTGTAGGCATTTTGTGCCTGTTTTTCGATTTCGGATAGTTGCTCTTTGGATTTCTTCCATTCAGGAATTTCACTGTAATCATACCGGCCTCCGGCTGTTTTTTCAAACTTGAAGCCAAATTCTTCGGCTTTGCCTCCGTAGCGATTTTCGAGCGTTGCTAATGCTGATTCTTTAATTTCAGCTAAAGCGCCATCCGCCCTATCTCTGATTCTGCAAAGTTCGGCATAAGCCGCAAGCTCATTCACTTCTCCGTCTAACGCATCATTTTTGCGTTGGTCAATTTCGTTTAATACAAATTCAAGTTTCATAATTATTCGGGATTTACATTCGTTTTTTGAATCTTCCTTTTTTGTTCACTCAAAGCTTTTGAAAAGATTTCGTTTGGCTGTAACAATGGGTTGCTATTGAAAATATTAACTAACTCAGCCGTTGTTTTGGAATTTTCAATCAAAGTGATACATTCGACAAGTTTTGCGTCCAAATCGGCTGGAAGAGGTTTTTGTGTCTCTTTTTTTGATGGCACCGGAATATTATCGCTATGGGTTACGTCTGCATCATCAATTTTTCCGGTAGGGATTAAAAACATATAAAGCAGGGCATATTTAAGGGCGTATGTTGTGGCTTTACCGGCAGACTTATCCTGACTATCCACTCCGTGACCATATCCCTTGATTGTCATAAATTCACCGCTTATGTGGGTTAATAAATAAGTCGTGGTTACTTTGGTAAAAATTGACTGTTTGCGTTTGTCGCCGTATTGGTTTTTTTCGTCCCATTCGCTTAGTTGGGTTGTTTCCTGAATGTCGATCGGGAAGATTGCCAATCCGTTTTTCTCCATTTCTTCACCAATGATTTTCTTTACCTCTTGGTCAGGTACTCCTTTGTATGTATTTTGACCCGTCCCGATAGTCATTGATTTATCAATTCCTTTTACGGCTTCCATTACCTTTATGGTTGCAGTAACTAAATTTATAATTGATTCGCTCTTTTCCATTTTTTCTTTGTTTTTTATTTTGAAATTAAAAATTACTATTTAGATAGCGAAATTTTTGATATGTTGTAGAGCAGGTTTATTGTTTAAAAATTACATTTTTACCTATAATTATACCCTCGTTACAAATCGGACAATTATCTTTCATTCGTTCATCTTCCGGTAAAGCGTCGTATTGTTCTTGGGTTAATTCGTTGCCTGAATCATCCATTAGAATCCAACCGTCAATGCAGGTGCAAGGTTCGACGCATGGGCACAAATCTGAGGCTTCGGCTTCACAAATTGGGCAATGTAGAAACTCACACATAGTTTAGTCTTTTAAAAGTTTTGCTAAAACAATTTTCTTTATTCGGTTAAATTGAAGTTCGGTGACTTCTTCGGCCTCTTCGAGCGAAAAAATCGAGGATAGATTTCTTTCAATGCCGAAATGATGTTTATAAGCCCTTACCACTTCAGCCTTACCGTTTCCTAAATCTTTGTAATAGGCTTTAAAAAGTTTGTAGTGTTTTGTCATTTTTGATAAAAATATGTATTAATTAAAAATTAAATTGTAAAGATTTTCACAGGAAGTTAATTCTGAGTCTGTTCTATTTTCAAATGATCTAATAGTATATTCACCGTTACAACGATTCCAAACCTCTTGTTTTCCAGTTCCGGTGAGGTCTGATATTGCTTGGTATGTCATATTTTTTTCTTTTCTGCAATATTGTTGAAATGCAGTTTTTGAGGGTAATGTTTGTTTTGATTCGGTGAAATTTTCGATTGCTTCTTTATAAGTTTTCATGATCTTTGTTTTTAATTGATTAAACAATACCCAAAGTTAATACCGTTTAACCTGAAAAACTATGATAAAAGTCAGGTTTAAATATGTTTTACAACATTTTTAGCACGATAACAATTGCGTTCAAATCCTCATTGCTGACAATATCGTCAACCGACAAAACAATATTGATAGTTCCACGTTCAACTCCAGCAAGGTCTTCGACTTGTTGCTTGTAAATACACTGTTCGTGCATTGGGGTTGAGAAATACAGCCGGATAAATTTTAAATCGTTCATTGGTTCAGTTCTCTAAAATTGTGAGTAGTCTGTTTTCTTTGATTCTTTAACTCCTGTCTGCAATAAATTCCGTAACAAGCGAATGAAAGTGCTAAAAATAGTGATATTGAAAGTAGTATCATAACTTCAAATTTTAGATTCAATAAATGTCAACAATCTCTTTTGCATCGATCTCAATCCTCCAAATTCCCGAACGATTTCTTTTGAAACCTGAATAGTCACGTTGATTTTGTTTGCAGATTTTCGACCGGGATTCTGGAGAAATTCTGATTTTTGATGCCGAATAGGGAGCCCGGAAGCGCCGAGGCATAATCCGTGATTGTAGGCGGTAGAGCGGCGCACTGTTAGACTTTGTTTGCCGTGGATGATCGTGACCAGGTTATGCCACTTTAAGGGCTCAGATCGCTCGTTTGCCTTGTCAATGACACGGATTTGATTTGAGGGGAGTTTGGCGAGTTGAGAAAGTGTCATCTTTTCGCTTTTTTATGTTCAGGTAAAAAGTGACATACAAGCAGAATCAAAGCCACTGAAATTATAGCGATGATCAATCCTTGTGCGGGCTGGATGGTACCGTTTTCGATTTGTTGAAGTAGTGCTTTCATAGTAAAAAGAATATGGTGAATAAAGTAATACCTGATACTGCGATTACGATGCAATCATAAATCAGCATCTTTATTTGATATTTTCTGTTGGTTGAGTGAATAAGTTCAATTCTACCCTTCAACCATCCAGAATAATAGCTTTTATATTCAAGCCCTAAAGGCTCTTTTCTAAATGATTCTTTTACATTTCCTATTAGTTCCTTGCTGTTCATTTGAAGTCTTTTAAACGTGGTTCTATGATTCCAAATTCATCAATTAGTAATTGATAACAATTCCTTGGATGATCTGGTCTAATTATTGTTTTTCCATCTTTTTGTAAATGCCAAACCTTACCTATTTTTATCATATCAATACCATTTTCTTTTAAAATCTCGGTTGCATTCATAATTTTTCCCATTTATAAATTGTTCCATAGTCAATATAGCTCAATGTACTTCCAATTATAATTTTAGATTCTACTATCGTTGGATGTATTGCCATATTATTATCGTTAAAATATTCGATTGTCTTTTGTTGATTTTCTATGGTATTAATAATCGTGATTAAAACTCCGCTTTTATTTTGAGCAGTTCTAAGAATATTTATACCTAAAGATTTCATTTCTGATTTTATTTCTTTAGCTAAAATTGGTATTGATCTGAAAGTTGCCATCATCTTTGTTTTAATTAACAAAACAAATTTACATCAGAAAATAATTTAAAACTATGACTTTTGTCAGGGTTTTTGATTGAAAATATATGTTGTGCAACATGTTTTTGATATTTAATGAACTTGTGCAAAAATTGCACGGGTTGAAAAAATAAAGCTCCACATTTCGGATGGAGCTTTTAAAAAATATCGGAATAAATTATTCCTTATACCCATATTTAATCACAACAGGTAGTAGCTTCTTAACCGTCCGTTCAGTCAACGACCTTTCGCCTTTCAAAATGTAGTCCATTAACCGGGGTGATATTCCAGCCTCTTTAGCGAATCCGTATGCCGATAGCTGGGGACGGTCGGCGAAGAATTGGAGGAGTTGGGCGGGTGTCATTTTAATTTACATTATCAATTATTTCATAAATAGGATTTCCCATTTCTTTTAATGCAATTCCTGTAACATCAACATACATACAAAAATCATCGACCTCCACAATAAACCAACCATCATTGTACATTAAATATCCATCATCATTAATTGCTTGTATTAATGTTCTTTTGTCTTCGATAAGACGCGAGGCAAGTTCACAGGGATTAGATAAGGTTCCATTATTATAGTCACATATTAAACTCATGGCTTTTAATGCCATATTTACAACCTGCCTTCTGGTTTTATTTTCTGTGTAAATGTGAGTTGCTTTCATCTTATTTTATATTACTGTTTATTTGATGATGTAAATATAATACATTAATTTCAATTGTGCAAATATTTAGCACATTATTTTTGTGTTTTGCTTAATTTATATTGTTTATAAATAAAAATAGAGCTGACAAATATGCCAGCTCCCTAAAAACAAAGAAAATGAAACATGAAAAAAGGGTAATGATTACACGGCAGCCGATCCGTGTATGTCCCCTAAAGTTTTTAGCGCGGGGCTTTACCTTTAACGCTTACGGCTTAAACTTTTGGCTTTATTGAAATAATTACGTCTTTACCTTCGGCAATTACCTCTTTCCCGGCTGCCAATACTTCTTTAATTGAATTTTGCTCGATAGTACCATCGTCTTTAATGGCATTATCAACCGTCTGTAAAAGTGTAGATGTGTCGCCAAAAAACTCTCCAATCTCTTTTGTGATTACAGCCCCTTTTTGAGCAATCTTCTTAGCGATGATAGTCCAGCCATGCTTGGCGGCGATGCCACCAATAAAGGCCACCAGAAGGCTAATTGCACCCCCCTGAATCCAGCCTCCGATCTTGCTGAACAGTCCCGTCTTTTCCCCGGTCACTACTTCCTGTGCCTGGGCTTGGAATGTTAATAACAGGATTATTATGACCCCGAAAAATAAAACCAATTTTAAATTTTTCATTTTTTATTTTTTTTAGAAATTTATAAACTGAAATAATATTTATTTCAAAATCAGGAATTTTCATTTTAGTATTCCTAATTTAAAATCTTCATACCCTGATTGAGCAAGATAAACACACTCCGACCATGTGAGTTTGCCATCCGACAGGCAGAAAATTGCTTTTGCGCAAAAATCATGATAGGCAGCGTTTTTATCAATATCGTCCGAAAATTTAAATTGTGCCAAAATGGCCTGTAATTGTTCGCCCGGGTCGGTGATGTTAGCGATTGAATTGACCATCTTCAGGGTTAAAATAGTGGTGGGCAAATGCTCCTCCACGTACTTTTTAACCTTGTCTATCAGAACGTCGTCGGCAGTGCCCGGAATGGCGGTTTTAACGATGCTCAGGACAATATCATCAACTGGACTATCCATCACAGATTTTAACCCTTCGGTTAGTTTAATAGCGATTAGGGTTAGTTTCTTGGTTTGATCTTCTGCTTTGTGAAAAAGGTTCTTAACCTTTGCCAAAATTGATTGTAGAAATTTTTTCATGATTTTAAATTTTAAGTGATTATTATTTCAATATCTGTTAAAACATATTTATTATAATTTTTTATAAACTCCTCAACTTTACCAGCTCCCAAAGGTGTATTGTATCGTAATTTCCATAGTACTGCATATCCTATTAAATCTTTTGGTATTGGGTTTTTAAACCGTAGGTATTGAACCCTACACATGCAAATAGCTAATTTATCATTAGTTTCCAAATCTTCAGCTTTCAGTTCAGTAACCCCACAAGTCTTTTTGATTCGTGTAATAATTCCTAATCTATAAGACAAGAAGTTTTTCACAATGTCATTAAAGGTGGTAGGCTCCATTTGTGCGATACCCAAAGCGGGGCCATTACCTAATTGTCTGCGGTATTTTCCATAAGCCGATTCTTGAGCAATAGTTCCCAAAATCAAGTTTGCAGAATCCGGGGTATAATACCCAAATTCTTTAAGAGTCTCTTCGACTAATTGTCTCATCGTGTTTCCTCCTCCGGCGGATAAATAGTTAAATCCACTTCGTTAAAAATCTCATCCAGCGCATCGACCTCCCGGATGCGGTTTTCAATATCAATGATTAATTGCTCTTTCATTTTTCACCTCCTCTTGTTGTATATTTAAACCCTAATTTACTGGCAATGTTATCGTTAATCACATCCATCAGATAATCGGCCTGCACAGGATTTCTGATTACCTCCTTCAAAACCCTATGCTCATCGACCTCAATTTGATAATAGTCAAATTTTTCCATGTAGGTTTTATCTACTTTGTCAAATTTTCCATCAACCTCTATTTTGTCAGGTTTCGTATCAATATCCTTTGAAAGTTTCATTAATTCAACGTAAAAGAATGCCAAACAACCAAATGCAGCGGTATAAAACCATGTTTGGCGTTGTGATATAGGCTTAACCTCCTCCTTGATAATTGCACGTATTACTTCATAGTGTATCTTATCTTCGTTATAACGCTCTTTGGTTTCTTCTGTCATGACTATTTTATTTCAAGGTAAATAATTACTCCCCAATTTTGAGGGTTAAAATCCGTTGAGGTATTAGAAATTTGTGTCGTTAATCAGCTTTATTCTATCTGCATCTAAAACTTCCTGATATATGTTCACATCTTCCATTAACCCATTAAATTTAGAACTTGTACCATCAACAAACACCCCAATGTAAATGCTTGAATTTGGCGTATTAGTTGTCCCTGTAATGGTGGCTGTCCCATCCAATACTCCATTTAGATAATAATTAATAATACCTGATCCATAAGTAATTGCAATATTGTACCAAGTATTTGTATTCAAACTCGTTGTACTTTGTGCAGATGGATTAGTCCCATCTCCAAACGACATCTTATTTGTAGCAGAAGAGACAAATAAATAATTAGTTGTATGTGAATTATCTGTTCCGTACGATACAATCATTGGATTTCCTGAATTTGTCAGCATTAATATTTTTGCAGTTATAGTTCTAGGGGTTGCTCCTAGCGTAATACCCGTAACAGGAACAACCACCTTACTCGTCGTCCCATTAAAGTACGTAGCTGAAAGATTACTCGCAGGTGGCACTACAACCGTCGTCCCACTATTGGTGGCGGTAAGTGTATTTGTGCGGTCATACCAGTAGCCAGAGGTGGATTGAGAGAGTCCTTCAGCGTTGAGGTCTAGTACGCACAAATTACCTGCACCGTCTCTGTCTGAAGCCTCAATAGGGTATTCAGGCTTGCTGTAATTCGCTACCGATGCAGCCCAATTAAATGCACGTACCATAAAAATTGAACCGTTAAAATAGCCTGTTCCATTCCCTACCAATGTGCATCCAACTGAATAGTTATTAGAGTCTGTACACGTCCCAGCCGCTATCCCATTGACGTAATATGTACCCGTGGTTCCAGACCGTGAATAACTAACCTTGTAAACAGTGGAAGCTGCTAATAAGGTAGTGGAAGCGGTCAAGGCGGAGCCTCCCGTAGTGTCAGCGGTTAAATATCCTGTTGCCGAAATATTCAAATTAAAAGCATGTGCCGCCCCTCCGATAATCGTTCTGACTGCACCCAATTCACCAACCTGAATTTTAGCCGTTACCATAAAATCAGACGTTCCAAAAGCGGCTATTGCTGCGAAGGATGAAACGGATGAGGTTCCGTTGTATTGAACGTTTCTGGTTCCTCCGTTGCCTTGTCTGTCTTGTGTGTTGTATGTCGCTGTTGCGGTTCCCAAAGTTCCAGATACCATATCACGGTAGGGATTCCATTCTGACCCCTCCCAGCGGAAGATTAAACCTTTTTGAAGCTCTGAGATTTGTTGCCCTATCGCACTCATTGCGACAAAAAGCAGTAAAAAAAGAATAGATTTTTTCATTTTTTATTTATTATTTTATAAAAAAAATAAGATAGCCCCAATAATATAAGCGGGACAATTATGCAATAAATAATTGCATAATAATGATTAAGAATTTGATTATTCATAGCCAGAATTATTGTTAAACCAACACCAAGCCCCGGCTGTATTTTTCCATACATCATAACTCGTAACCTGTGGAATATCATTTCCATTGGTATATTTTGTTTCTTTAAGGTTTTCTGCCATCCAAACTTGAGTTCCAATTTTTACTGTTGAATAAGTTTTTCCATCGTTGCCAGTATATCCTGCCAACGTGGAATCGTTTTTAATTAACCGTACAGAACATCCCCTACTAAGGGGAACATTGATACCAGTGTATGCTTGCGGATTGCTGTAAACAATTACCATTACAATACCGTTAGCGTTTGACCATATTTCGTTCCATTCCTGGATATTTTCCTCGATAGTAACATCACGAATACCAGCCCCGACTGAATAAAAACCAGTGCTATTATCGGCGGAACTATTTGGCGTTTCCCAGTGAGTAGTTCCAGCTTCTTTTAGGTGACCTCCTGCTATACTTGTTCCTCCAGCATGGACAATAAGCGTATCTAATTCCGCCCTGGTAGGTACATGCCATCCTGAAGCTGCTATCCCTCTGCTGTCGTTAACTGCATATTGATTGTATAGTTTACCGTATCCTGCGTTTGATACCGATGTAGATAAAAATGAATAATTATCACCATAGGCTGTCCCTACATTATTTGTTGCATACGCACGGACAAAATAGGTGGTATTAGCGGTTAAACCAGTAATGGAGCTTGTAAAGGTTCCTGTACCCGTTCCATCCGAAGTATGACTATTGGTCGTCGTTGGATCAGTAGCCGTATTCCAACACACACCTCTTGCCGTGACCGTTGCCCAACCATCTGCTGTAACATTTCCACCGCCTGTTGCCGTTGTTTGCGTAATTGCTGAAACAGATGCAGTAACGACTGTTGGAACCGTTGGCGGCCCATAATTCCTAAACTCACTCAACCAGTCCGCCCCTGCGATAGCATAAGCCGGATCAAAATAACTTGCGTTTGCATTCGTAAAAGCATTAGTCAAACAAGTTCCCCCGGTGACCGCTAAAATATCTGAAAGGCAAAGATTTGTAGTTGGTAATCTTTGCCCAAAAGAGTTCAGAAAAAGCAGTAGCGATAATATCAACAGTTTTATTCTCATGGGTAAATTGTGGTTTTATAATTGTCAACTAATCTTTTGATGATTTGGGATTTTTCGGTATTATCCATTTCAAGTTTGTTAACTATTCTTTCAAGAGATTGTATTTTATCTTTTAATGAATCTATTTCGTTCTTTTGTTGTGCTAACAATATGGCATACAATTGAATGTAATCAACTTGCAATTTCCCGGTCTCCTCACTGGTTGATACAACTTCAGGAATGTACTTTTTGATTTCCTGAGCTATACCACCAAATTTATCGGGATCAGTCAAAGCATCTTTTTTGTAATTGAATTTTAATAGATCAATTTTTGAAGCCCTTTGAAAATCGTACTGATTGAATGGCCTGATGTTCTTTTTCAATGTTGAATCCGATGAGGTACAAATATCCCCGCTTAACGAAACATTTCCGCTTGCATCCCTCAAAACTATTGTTGAAGCTGTATTGGCGGTTGTGGCATTGCTTGTCACGGTAAATGTTGCTGCCGTACCCTGATTTGCCGTGAAGGTCTGGGAACCGCTTATCCCGCTTCCTGCTGTGTTAAGGGTTAACGTCGCATCGTTAATAGCGGGGGTGCTGGTAATTTCAGAATATGTATAAGAAGGTTTGGTGGCAGCTTTTGCCCAAGCATAGACGTCACTTGCAGGTCTTGAGTCTGATAGTCTACTGTCGTCTCCTGCCGCAAATGTTCCTGCTGTTGATCCAAATGCCCCGGCTTGAATGATACCTCCCGTTCCGGTAATCAGCGGTATCGCCGCTGTTACACCAATATAACCTGCGTTGGTAATATTTCCGTGAACGTGTGATAAATCTGCATAAGACCCAGCTACTTGTGCCCCAATCGTGTTATAAGAAATTGTTTGGGCAGTCGAGCCGTTAAAGGATATACCGGACGCTGCTCCTGTGCCAGAATTGCTAAATGTTACCGCTGCTACTGTACTACCTGCTGACCCGGTAGTGTTTTGGTTTAAGATAGGAATATCAGTTGCAACAATAGATCGAAACGTGGGCAATCCTGCCGCTCCCGCTGGTGCAGCTAAAAAAGTATTAGTTGTTTGTGAAGCAAAATCCGATGGAGTTACAACTAATGTTCCTCCTAAGGTTAGATTGCCACTTGTTGTCACCGTACCTGACAAGGTTAACCCGCTAACCGTCCCTATTCCTCCCACGCTTGTCACCGTACCTGTCGTTGACGATGTACCTGCCCCTATTGCAGTTCTAAAAGTAGGTGCATCTAAAGCCGATATGGTATTGTCAGCGTTAACCCTTAGAAAAGTTACAGCAGTTGGATTTGTTAATGTGAAAAGGTTTTGCCCTACTGTCGTCCCTCCCAGTGAAGTACGTCCAGTTGTGGCAACTAAACCTGTTGATCCTCCGTCCCATTGATTCCATTTATCCCAGTTGGCTCGCATTACATAGGTCGCCTTTGTTGTGTCGAGCTTTAACGCTAAATTCCCTACTAAGTTATCTAACTGTATAGTGTCCGCTGGGGTAATATAAAATCTATTTCCTGTTGGGGTAATATCATAGGTGGTGGGAACTTTCCATTTTGGAATGGAATCCGTAATGCTCATTAATATTTGCCGATTTGATCCTAAAGGGAGTTGCCCCATAATATTTGATGAAGTACCCGCAACGAGCCGATTAGCAAAAATAGTATCTGGATAAGCTGCTGTCGTGTATTTTAGTAATCCAAGTGAACTTTTGCTCATTGGAACTTTCCGATAACCAGCTCCACCTGTTAGTTTTAGAGATTGTGCCTCTATCCGTATGCTGTCAACCGACCCGGCACCGTCTGAAAGGGCTGAGATTTTTAATGCCTGTTGCCCTCCAATTGTTATTTTTGTGCCGTGTTCGGTATTATCTGGACTGTCAGCATTCACTGGAATATCTACAATAGAATTGACCCCCGGATTCTGTACGAAATAAAACTGGTTAATCCCTACTTTCGGGGCAAACTCGAGCAAATTGTCTTTTGAAATTTTCAGCAGATTTACGGAATTACCTGCGTAGTCTTTTGCAATTAACCATTGGTCGTTTAGCAGGGAAAATCCCGAACCGATTGATGCCTTGTAATTAGTGAAGTACCCTGAATTTAAGATAGAATCGTTTCTGAATTTATATAATTTTGATGAATCATTCTTAAGTACATAAACAGTTAAATCTGGTTTTCCGTCTAAACTACTGTAATTCTTTTCTTGGAGTGTGCTCAATGAATCGTGATCATTGTTTAATCTGTAAATTGACAATGTAGGTTTGTCGGTTAGACTATTATAAGATTTTTCATCCAACACACTTAGAGAATCGTGATTATTTAGTGCCCTTTTTTGAGATACATCGTAAACAGTTGCCGTCCCTGGATTTGCCGTTGTGTCGGAAATTAACCGATAAAGAGCGATATTGGTTTTGGTTGCTATTAAAGAAGTAGTATCTGATTTAATCAAAACCCCGCTCGCATCTTGTGTCTGTGTAATGTGGTAGTATTTTCCTGATCCCGTATTTAGGTCTCCCAGCGAATTGTGGAGTGTTGCCATTCCCCTGTCTACCCAAACATCAGCAGTTACCGAGTAAGTCCAATCGTGGTTGCTTGCGCCGTTTTTATCGGTTGCTACTGTAACCGTTGCCGGGGAGACTGCTGCCGAAGCGTCATAGGCTATCCGAAATTCCGATGATGCTGTAACGTATTGTACAATATCCCCATCCCCTAAAGTTAAGGCACCTCCGGCCAAATCCTTATTGATCGTACCAAAATTGGTATTAAGCGCACTGGAAGCCAAAATTATGTACCTATATCCATTTGTTAACGTCGGGTTTAACGTTGTGTCAACCTGCATGCCGATAACAGCGTCCAGAAAATCGCCTGAGTTGGTCGTAACAACCACCCATGAAGGGTCTGATGTTGGACCATTACTTTGAAAAAACTTCCCAACCGTTCCGTGTGGGATAGATGTTACTGCACCTGTCGCACTTGTCACAAGTACTCCCTGTCCAAATGTTGATGGGATATACCTATGGGGAACTGCGCCGATCAGAAGTGATCCCAGAGCCCAGCCGGATGTCACCTGAAGGTTTGGGGTAGTTACCGTGTCTTTGAAGTGTGGGTCTTGCAAGAACGCAAATTGTTTTCGTGCGGTGTTGTACCCGTAATAGGTAGAGCCATTAAATCCTATCGCACCAGCCTTTGATATTCCCAAAGTATCTCCGGATGCTAACTGAATTGGTGCCCTTGTAGCATTCCCGGCCTCTATATCAACGCTTGCTTTTGCATCTTTTCCAAAACCTAACATAGTTCCCGGCGATGTGGTTAACCTTGTTGTATCAACTCCGCCTGAACCGTTGGATTTGGCAGATACCTTCAGTACCTTATTGCCTCCAATTACCATATTTACCCCATGCTCTGTTCCCACTGCCGAATTTGCATCAACGGGGATTTGTACTATGTTGTTCATCCCCGGATTCAAAACATGGTAAAATGAGTTGATCCCTAAAATACCAGCAAACTCAAATATGTTGTCTTTCGACTTTTTCCAGCCATTTGTAATATTACCAGCGTAATCGTAAACCCTAAACCATGTATCATTAGGCAAAATATTAACATTTAACGATGCTTTGTAGTTGGTGTAAAAACCCGGATTTGTTAACGAATCAGATTTTTCCTTATAAATTGTTAGGTCTGGTTTTCCTGTCAATGAAGTGTAGGCTTTCTCGTCAAGGGTAGAGAGGCTGTCGTGGTTGTTTAGCTTTCGATATTGAAGGGCTTTCCAATTAGTGAAAAAATCATTTATCTTAACCGTGTCTCCTGGTTGTGCCAGTTTAATTGTGTCCCATTTTGAACCAAGCCAAATAACCAGAGAAGTATCTTTAGTTAAATAATAAAATCGTGAAGTAATTACCAAGTGTGAAGATGTGTCAACTGGTGCTATTTCATTCGCATAGCAAGTTCCTGATGTCAGGAAAATGGTCAATATAAATAGTAGTTTTTTCATGCCTTTGAAATTAAAATGTAACCTGTCGACGTCGGGTCTCCTAAATCCCACATAAAAGATTGAAGCAATAGCCCATCATAAGTGAATATTGCATTTTGCATCGAGTGCACTTTAGTTGTGCCATCAATCGTTAATATCAATCGGACTAAAGGATTGTCCCCATACATTTCTTTGTAATTGATAATTTTCGTAGCGTCTTCCGGGTCAATTTGGTCGTTTTGATAGTTTGAAACTCCCGGACTGGCTTGTGAGGCAAAGGGTATTTTCTTAGTGTTTGGGTCGTTGGACCAGATCAGTGCATTTGAATACTTTTGATAGTTAGAAAATGCCAGTAGGTGAAGGAATTGAAAATCTATTTGCCCTAAATACAAAGCCTTCCCCTTAAATACCGATTGATAAATAATTGCCATTTCCCCTGATGTTGGGCACCTACCCGTACGGAAGTCGTCCTGAGCGTCTACCGTTGTTGCACTTACCCCGATAATTGAATAAGGCACCCCCCAAAAGTCAACCATAAAATAACCGATTGCCTTTGTTCCTGCGCCGGGGTTGTTCGTGTCAACGGCTTTAACCGTACAGCGATAAGTAGCCGGGGCGTTAACTGTTTCCCGTGTGAGTTGAAAGACGTCTTTGGCAAGGGTCCTCCAAGCTACCTGAATATTGTATTTGCTTGCTGTTGTCATAACTATAAGTTAATAAATAATTCAATACGAAGAGCCAACAGGGTAGGTGCAAGTCCTTCAATTTTTACAGTTAATCCATTGACCAGGATGCCACTATAAGCCGAGTTGAAAGGCGTCAAAAGCCGTTCGTCCGCTCCGTTGATTTCAAACACGTTAACTCCTGCCACTTTTCTTCCTGTCAAAGTGTGGGTGATAAGTAGGTTTACTGCGCTATCTGCCGCCAGTGTCCATCCGGTCGGATAGTCAGTACCCGCAACCGCACCCGCTATTCGTGCAGTTACCGAAGCAGCAGCCGGAAGGGTGATTTTATAATCAGTTTGCTTCACTGATCCCATTGCCGTTACGGTTGCATTTGTAGCATTGGCTTTTGTCATCACCTCGGCCAGTGCAGCCTCGACATTCTTACCGCCCCCCGGATCGGTAAATAAAACAGCAGAATCTAATAGGGTTACTAATGCTGCTGAGGTTGCAGCAGTTACCGGAACCTTTTCAAGTGTCGTCAAATCGGCTTTAAACCACCATAGTTCTGTACCTATTTTCACCAGCATCCCATCACTTCGTGAGCCTAAAGGGATTCCGGCCAGTACTGCGGCTGAATCGACCCATGCCACACCTTCGTTGAGATAATATTCGTTTAACGGCCTCTGTGAAGCCATTAAGAAGCCAATCGCCTTTTGAGTCCCGGTTGCCATTTTGTTAGAATTTAAATTGAACTGTGAAACTTGTAACTGTAACCGCTGATTTCAGGGTGTAAATCTTATAACTTACCGTCGCCCCGTTAATCGTGAAGTTTATCGTCTGGATGTTGAACCCGGAGATGATTTCATCACCGATATTATCCAATATAGAAGTCAAAGCTCCGAAAGTGGCAGGGTAAGCAAAACAGAACCTTGAATTTGAAATAGCATAGACTTTTGTCTGGTTTACTTTTACTGCCGTAATTGATGTGATCAATTTTACCTCTGTCTCGGTAGGGGTTGCCGAGGTAACCGATCCCACGTACATCGGGGTTCCGACTGCCGGAGGGGTTACCGTACCGTTGCTATCTCCCATGTTGTCAACATTGATTCCTAAAGTGTTCTTTTCTGTAAGTTTCATTGAGAGTTGATAAGAAGTTGAACCGCCAAATAAAGATTGTTCTGCCCCGCCGGATTTAACGTACTGGATTCCGTTGACCGTGAACACGTCCAGCGAGGCACACATAGCTATTTTCGTTGCCATATAGTCAGGGATTGCCCCCGTTTTAAACACTTTCCCTGAATAGTAGGCTGCCGAAAGGATTGTTTTTGATTGCGAACCTTCCAGAACTTCGCTTTCATCCGTATCATTAGGCTCCTGATCGACGGCCTCGATGTAAAAGTCCATATAGTAACCGGGTGAGGGCAGTGCAAACCAATCCACGAATATCCCTGAGACAGCCGAATCAATCCTATCTTTATTTGTGTACTTGATGTATTTAATCAATCCCCGTGTGATCAGGTTGGTTAAATCCGTGGTATAAATCGGTTCACTGGTCAGCGTATTGGCTCCCTGCATGGCCTTGAAGTAAACTTCTTTGTCGAGATAGGATGTGCCTAACTGAATTGTAAAATTTGTATAATATCTTACGTCTGTTGTCCCGTACGATGAAGCATAAGCCCCGTTAAATGTTTCAATTACTGACAGCCCGTTGTATGATTTTAGAACAATCGAAACGGCTGAATCTGATTCAAATTGAAGGTAAACCGTTTGATTTTTATTAAACTTCTGTAAATATGGGATAATCCTTGCGTTGCCATGCTTCCGATTTGCCTGAAGTGTGTTCCACGTGTTCGGGAAAACAGTATCGCTACCTGTTGTATTTGCAGTAGGAAGAGAGCCTGAAGGGGTTACTGTGCCGTCATCCAGAAAAGTGGTAGCATTTAAAACAGTCCCCAATAATAGTTCCGCCCCTGTTGTTCTACCGTAGACTTTGTACCCAACAGCATCAGCGACCGATCCCCAATTAACATATACCCCTCCTGCTGTTGTGTTCGTTGCCGGGATAGCTCCTGCGGGTGTTATCGAACCGTTGTCCAGATAGGTTGTGACATTTCCGACTGTTGTCAAAAGAAGTTCGGTGCCGGTCGTTCTTCCGTAGATTCTATATCCTGTTGCCCCGGTGACAGCCCCCCAATTAACTATTACCCCACCGGCAGCAGCCAACGCAAACGAGGTCTCTACTGACGCAAGGGTTTCACCAAGTCCATTCACTGCTGATACCCTGTAATAGTAGGTGCCAATTGCCAGCGTACCCGTACCCGCTGCAAATGCAGTATTGACCGGGGTTGCGAGTTTCGCTATTGCCAATGAGGTTTCTGCGGAAGCCAACGTTTCCCCTATCGATGTCAAAGCCGAAACCCTATAAAAATAAGTACCGTCCGCCAGTGACCCGATGCCGGGATTGAAAGCTGTATTCGTCGGGGTTACTATCGACTTCCCTACGATATTTTTAAATGTTATCGGATTAAGGATTGAACTTGCTATCATGGTACATATCTTTCTATTATCGTTATTTCCGCTTTGCCTCCTGCGTTTTTCTTTTTCAAATTTAATAAAAATCCTGTTATGTTATTTCCTTTTAGATCATATCCAAAATCAATGTATCCAAATGGAGTTAATTGCAATATTTCAAGGTCTTTATTTGTAAAGTCAACTGAAATTGTATGCTTCATTGGTAAATAAATCGGCTTATCTAAACTCGAAACTGCAATATCTGAATTTTCCGCCAATGCAACAATCTCCCCGGTTGCTTGTGTTTTTAAAGAACAAAGTTTATCTGAGGTCTGAAATCTTAATACACTCGCCTGAGCGTCCAATTTTTGCATACCGGAAGAAATCCTATTGCCATGTCTTAATAACATGCGCGTAGGGGTATAATACCGGTTCATTAGATCATTTTTAAATAGCGAAGTATCTTCAATGATAGATATTAATTCGCCTTTCTCCGGTATCCATTCGTTTGTACGAGTGGCATGTTTTCGCGTCTTAATGATAAATACCGAACTGTCCCCCTTTGTATCGGTGCTTCCATTTTCTCCGATTGGATTAGAAATGTTATCTAATATTCCCTTCGTGTCTGCCCGGTAAGGAGAAATATTTTCCCATTTCGAGGCGGTACTCATAATCGAAGTACGTTGATTCGTGGTGTTTGGTTCGGCACGACCATTAGCGGTAAGATATTCGAATGAATCAAATCCAGACTTAAGGTCAATTGGGATTAGTTCCGGCATAACTTGAGACTGAATGTCGTACTTGGAAATCCTCGAAGAAATCGGGGGATCAAAAACAACTTCTGTATTTTGGAAGAAATGTGCATACTCTTCTATCCTGATCCGGGTCTCTGATTCAACCACTTCAAGCGAATAGCCAACGTTATACAATGCTTTTAACGTTGCAAATAGCTTTTTGAAGTTCAAAGCCAGTGGAGCATCTGCATTGCCCAACAGTGCGCCCCGAAGGTTCATGCCTCCCTGAATATGAGCGAACCTCAAAACATTTTCTGCTGAGTATTTCGATCCGGTTGCGCTATATGAGACATCAGTACGTCCAAAAAATTCCGAATAAATCGGATAACGAACATCTAAAATATGTTGGCAAAGTCGTTCCGTGGCCTCATAAATCGGGTAACCTTCCAATTGAGCGGCGGGAGATTGGGAGACCTGCTGAGTGATTTGAATGATCTGTTTTATCGAATAGGCGGTATAATAGCTATCAATACCCTCAGAGCGAACCACGAGTTTCAAGCTATTCCCTTTGTCGCATTTAACATTAAGTGGAATTGTATCAGGAGTGATATTGTAAATTTTCTTTAATCCTCCAAATCCACCTAAATCATAAGGAGCACCTACTATTGCGCCATTTGGGTCCGTCTCAATTAATTGAATATTCCATGGGAAACTGCCAATGTAACGATCTGTAACTTCAACGGATAGCCAATACCAAATATCCAGAGATTCATAATTTACTTTAGCGTCTTTAAAAAATGCTGGTATTATAGCCAGATTTTCGGTTCGGGTAATATACTGAACGGCTTGAACTTCTGTAAACTCATTCAGAAATTTATCAGTACTAAACACCTTAACTGGCATAGATGTATAGGTAACTTTATATGCGACGTGGGTTAATTCATAGCGTCCAGTTAAATCATTTAATTCTGCCCTGTAACTTACATTTGTCGCATCGTAATTAATCAGTCGCCTGAGAGATATATCCTTTATCCCGTAACTGTCAATCTTAACCCCTCCGATTGTGATTACCGTCCCATCATCCTCTACCTTTGAAATGTCAACATCGACATCTTTTCTGTTATCTAATTTGGTTTGAACTGAACTGTTGATCGCCTTTACTCTGATACCAAAATAAAATCTGCCAATCTTTACTTTTTCGTAGAAGTTAAAGTTGATGTCGTATCGGGTAGGAAACTCAACGTATTGCCGGCCATTTGCCGGGATTGCATCAAAACTTTTCCAGTAAGAAATTACCAGCGTACATTTAGCATTTACCTCATAAGCGTCGAATAGTTTTTGAAGTAGATCGCCACCGTTGCCAACAAAGGTTAATGAATCGGCCTGAAACGAGCTAAGCACCCCGCCAGATTCGAGGTCTCGTTTCATCTCCAGTGTACCCGACTTCCACTCTAAAGGGGGCAGGTTACAAATGATCGTTTCAGTTTCAGATATTAATTTGAACTGATACCGCTCCGGGGTACTGGATGATATGTTTGAAGGCCACGTCATACTAATTGCGATTTATTAAGCGATTCAAATAAATTTCCTGATGAGTTGATGTTTTATGTCCGATAACCCGGTAGTCGCTATCCATAATCCACTCTTTTTTATTATTGATGGCAGATTCCACCCGCTTCATTTGATCGAGCAGTCGATTACCATTTTGATTTTTAACAATGATATTCCGATCCCCAACCATACTCATTAGTCTTTCAGTTTCGGGGTTGGAGTAGATTTTTGCGCCCTTAAATTTGTCGCCCTCAAAATAGGTGGCCTTGTCTGCTAAGATTGCACCACCACCAACAGGGAACATAACTTCACGGCCAGCTTCACCAAAGATTCCGCGTTCCGGGGCGTTGGCTGTACCTTTTGCAAACTTCGGTATAGGCCGGGCGGTAACCAGAGCGGCCTCCAAAAGTCCGAGGGCAATAACCCAAGGTATCATAGTTGGATTCTTAACTACATTAACTGCCGTATTAATAGCAATATCAAAGAGGGCTTTTGCCTTATCGTTCTGAGCCTGTTTTGTTTTAACGGCGGCCTCTTTTTTCGCATACTCGTTTTCTATACTTATTTTCTGCGCTGCGGTAAGGTGGGTGTTCTTTAATTTTGCCTCTTTCTCTTTTTCAAGCTGAGAAAGTTCCGCTGCAAATTTTTGGTTATTACCTTCAAATATGGCATTAACAACATCTTTAGCCATTTGTATTTGAATATCTCGGATAGCCTTTGCGT
>JAEHJW020006986.1_pt1 | contig 26454 bp, 35 predicted proteins | sample 9271431 | NCBI WGS metagenome assembly JAEHJW02 | reverse complement strand
ATTTTTCAACCAGTCCCTTATCCGGTTTATCTACTGGATATTTCTTTATGTCCTCTTGGTTTATGGTTCCACTTAAGATTTGATTCGAGTTTCCATCTTTAATACAATACGTCAACATAAAGCCGAGATTAGCCTCAAGATTTGTAGCCTCTATATCGAGAAATCCAACCTTTTCAATCTTGTCGGGGTGGTCTTTCTCATAGCAGGTATAATGCTCGAGATAATTATGACCGTGTTTGCAATAATGATTGTGTAACCACACAATCTCACCTTTTTTCATCCGGTGGAGAGGAGCTTTCATAGTTATTGCTGAGGAGGTTGATTCTGGGTTGTAATTGATTGGTCAGCAAAAGCTACCAGAACACCTACAACAGCTACAACGGCCGCAAAAATATTTTTAGCTAATCCAGATGGCACTAATTCAGCCACCGCTCCCTGGGCTAAAATCTGGCCCAACATATGAAGATATAATCTTGTTTTAGCACTCATATCTTTGTAATAAGGTTTAATCCGACCTTTAATATTTGGTAATTGAAAAATAGCCATAAAATCTCAACCGTTAAAGCGCTTATCAACCCGAAAATAATAAAAAAGTAATTTATTAGTTTATTCATTCTCTCTTTCATCAGCATCTTCTTTGGATATATTGCATTCAGGACAAAAATCACCAGTGGTTTCAGCACCGCAGAACCAGCACGTCCATAAATCATTAGGATCTTCCTCTAAATCTTCCAGTCTTATTTTTCTTGGATATATCATTAAGAGTTACTTTTGAAACTATTTATTAGATTAATAATTGAATACGCCATTTTTCTTACTAATGGATTTGGATCTGTTAAGATAGCTGCCTGCCAATTTGGCATGTCGACTATAGTTCCTATTTCAAGAACAAAAGGAGGAGTTATGTATTTTTGGTCTATAAATTTAACAGCATATTGGTCATTAGGATCTGCTGAGTCTAAAACTCTGATAGATGTTTCGTCATATCCATTTGCTATTACAAAATGTCCATAGAGCGCATTCGTAAACGTAGGATTATTTGTTCCCCAAAAGCCGTCATCCACTTTTATAAGCAAGATAACTATTGCATTTTGCTTGATTAGGCTTTTAATGCTCTGAAAATCTATGTTCCAGCTGAAACCATATTTAGATATAATTTTGGTCCGGGCATTATCATCTATAGTAGGAGTTATGGCAGACAAAGAAGAATATGTATCAAGAGGAAGAGTTATATCATTTCCTAGAAGTTCAAAATCGCAAATTCCATAGCTCTGAAGACTCTGTAAAAGAGAACGCATATCAGTCCCGTTTTCTAATGGAGTCTTATCTATCAGATTTTTATCTTTGATCCATAAGTAGCGAGGAGAATATCTTTGAATTTGATTTAAGTTCTCTATATGTTCCAAAATAGCTTTTGCGTGAGAGGCGGCATGTGGGCCGCAAGAGGGCGTCTGGCCTTGATAATTTCTTTGAAGCCATGAATAGTCTGGTAAATATACATCAAGTACTGGCGTGGACACACCTCCATAAATTTTTAATTTATCTAAATTTATATCTCTCTTATCTTCTGATCTTTCTAATGCTCCTAAATCGATATTAATAAAATTCATAAATTGGTTATTTTTACTATGTTTTTTCTCAAGATTTTCATCGGGCGTCCATATTGGGTTTCAATACCTTCTTCATATTCAATTACATCTGAGGCTAAAACGAGACTATTTTTATCTTTGGCGACGACATAACCAACACTTTCAACAACTACATCTTCTTTGGCATACTCTTGGAGTTCCTTCTCAGAAAACCATGACTTTGTTTGGTTTTCGTTGGCATCAAGCCAGGATATTTTCTTTAGCTCTTTCATTGACCTATATTGATATTTAGAAAAATGGCAAGCTGTTTAAGCATTTCTTCATCATTGGTAAAGACATACGCATTTCCTTTTATGTCTTCTATAATCCAACCTCCGTTATTTGTTTTCTTAATGGTGAGATACATAAAAATAAAAACAGACCCATTTCTGGGCCCGTCTTTTGTTATGATCAGGGCTAAACTTTATTAAATTATATCTATATTATACATACTTTTATAATAAAATCAAGCGTTTAGTGGTTTTTAGAGAGGTGGATAACTACTTGCATTAAGTTAACGTATGGTTTATCATATAAATATGAAAAATAGGATTTTGGTGATTGTTATCACCTTAATAGTAGGTATGGGTTTGTGGAAAACTACACCTGTAAAGGCCGCGAGTCTTTCCGATAGCCAAATTTCCTCGATTATTTTACTTCTCCAAGCATTCAGGGTAGATCACGCAACCCTTATAAACGTATATAATGCCTTAAGAGGGCCACTTTCTTCTATTCAGCCATTATCTAATCAAACTACACAAACGCAGTCTACGGGGTCTTCTAGCGCTCCCCAGACCACTTTTTATGCAACTTCCACAGCAGTAAACGCACCCACTATTCCTTCTACCTCTACTCAGACTTCCACTATTCCCTCAGTTATAGCCACGTCTTCACCCTCTCCTTTAGTGGATGTGGATATACATCAAGTTTTAGGGGTGCTTTCGTGGAATGCGCAACCTACAAATGCTCATATTGACAATCTTTCCCCAAATAAACAATACGTCCCTTTTAGAGTAGACGTATCAGTTAATGGTATTACCCTTACAGACCCAGCTTTTCCGGATGGCCAGTTTTGGGGAATAGGATTCACTGGATGGAAAAATCTAACTCCGGATACTAGCTATCCATTTACAATTCATCTTCAAGGTTCCAACTGGCAGTCAGATTATAGCGGTACATTCAAAACAGCTGCTATTGGAAAGGATAACTTACAATCGATGATTATCAAAAATTAGATGAGAATTTTTATTACAATAGCATTACTTCTACTTGGTTGGTTTATAATCTATGTTTCTTATCCCAGTGATCCTTATTCATCTCATTCGATTCCAGGACTAATTCTGGGACTCGCAGTTATAATTTTAGGGATAATTTATGGATCAAAAACAATCCTCAAAAAAAGACAATAGTGGGATGTATCGCAACAGTCTCCCCCTTTTTGCAGTTATAACAGTTATTCTTTTTGTGAGCGCTTTATTTTTTCCACCCATTGGTATCCTAGGAATACTGATGTTTGAGGGAATAGGAAAAATCCAACGTGGATGAGACTAGATGAGACTATTTTTACCCGATTCCACCTCACGAATGGATAGTTCTCTGTCCATGTTGACGGCTTCGTCTGGCACTATAACAATCGGCGCAACGACAGGGAGCGGTTTTCTTCCCTTCTCGGTGCTGTATTGCTTGGCGCAAAGTAGCGAGGAAGTTGGATTTTTTCATTTTGTGAGTATATCAACTTTCGCCTGTAGGGTATCTGCTTTATCAAGAAGATTTTCATAAGAGGCACGAGTTTCACCGAGAGTTTGAATCTCAAATATCCCTATAGTCGCAAGCATCAACATAAACCCAACAAGTAAAACGATAACCGCTAAATGGAGTTCGCCCTTTAATCTTTCGACTTCCTGATCGACATTACCACTCGTCCCTTTTTCTACCCTCTTTTTACCGCTCTTATCAAGAAGAAGGCTGGGGAGTGCGGCGTATGTTGCCTTTTCTATTTTTTTTATTTTCTTCACAATTTTTCAAACAATTGATAGGGGTAGATTTTCATTTCTCCTGTTTTAACGTTTACAAAAATTTTGACTATATATCCATAAGAAGTATTAAAAGTACCACCTTGACCCGTAGGATTGGGAGTAAAGCCAATGAACGAAAAATAACCACCTACGGCCTGCCATTCCTGTTTTGTATTTAGAAGGTTTCCTAATGGGGTCTTATTTAGTTCATTGAGTTTCGCCCGTATTTTTTGTGAATCTTCCATATTCTTCTTATATATTAGATTATACAACTTTTTGAGTATTTTCATATTATGTTTATAAGGGATAGGCGTCGACTATTTTATTCTTACTTTAATTGAGGGTTTATTCTGTTTTGGAATCCTAATAGGAATACTATTCTGATTTACTACATTTGCACGTGAGGAAAAGAGTGAAGTATGAGCAAGTTTTATTGCATTACTCAATTCATTTACTTTTTCTGCGCTTAGTCCAACGCCGTTCAGAAATTCTCCGACTGTTCGTGGAGAAGTCGTTAAAAGTGCCATTGCGTATTGAGGATGAAAGAGACCAAATAATTCAAGTCCTTTTGAAAAGATTCCTCCTGGAACCCAGTTGTGAGCTTTAATTCCAGCCGCTAATGCTTCTATATCTTTTCCGCTTATTTGACTCATTTCTTTCAAGAGAGCGTTTCTCATATCTTCGTCGTTATTGGCTACTTTAAGAATTTTATTTAGAATGGTTTGGGGTTGTGCTGTCCCTCCAACATTCAATTGAGATTTTACTTGTTTCATCAAATTACTTACTTTCGCATAGTTTGCGTCTGCTTCGGCAAATTGAGGTATCTTTTCCCTTAGATATGTTTTCATCTGAGAATCAATCCCATAAGCAAATCTCTGGAAATTACCAGATGAAGATTGTTTCGGGTAATCGCTTATGAGATTTTCGAGATTGTTTATTCCTTCGGGACTCAAGTTTGTCCAATTGTTTATTTCATTCCACATCTGCGACACTTTAGTTTGTTCATTGAGTGGAATAGTCGAATTAGTAAAAGTGAGTTTTCCATCTTCTCCTATAGATCCCCCGAACTTTTGAACTTGAGATGAAAACATATCTCTTAAATCTCCCTGTGAAAAAACTCCATTTGTTAGAGTTCCTTCTTTTGCACCATTTACTAGCATTTCTTCTGGTGTGACTAATCTTTCATTTCCGCTTGCGAGATTGGGATAGTTTTTAGCTATATCTTCCTGCGCCGAACGATAATCATTCAGCTGATTTTTGCGAAGATTGTTATAAGCATCTTGCATCGTCTTAACTAATCCTTCTTCGGTTACCTCTCCGCTTCTCATTGCATTGACTGCGGTTTCATTACCATTCAAAAATTCTTTTGCTGTACCATATCCTATTCCACTCGTATTTCCGAGTACCCCTGCGGCAACATTCCCTATTCCCTTCGCGGCGGTTTCTATGCCACTACCTATCGCATTAAATGGATTAGCAAGTTCACTTGCTTTAGTTGCTATTTCACCTGCTTTTGTCAGATTACTTACATCCGCCACCTCTCCTAACTTTCCAGCTAATGCTCCCGCGCCTCCAAGAACAACAGAAGCATCAGCGGCAACTCCTACTGGATCTTTATATAAAGTATTGAGAAAATTATCTACACTTCCATATCTATCTCCTAAATAGTTTACGAAATTATTAAAAGTTTTTAGTGACGCTTGAGAAGGCACGTTATTGGTACCAGTAATTGCATTGGCGGCCGCCTCTACGCCGCCGAATGCCAATTTACCGAGATTAACAAGAGTATTTTTATCAAGGTTTGTATTGAAAACATTAGCTATACCGGAGATAGCTCCTCCGATGAGATTTCCTCCTGATGTAATAATATTTCCTAAAAATCCTCCTACCGATGGACTTTCCGTTGGATATCCTTCCAGTTGATATCCTTTAGACACCAGACCATTCACAATATCCGCCGGTTGAATGCCCTGTGGAGCGTTGGCAATCATACTTTTTACTTCATCTTTAGAAATGAAGTTTGAGGGTTGCTGTGACTGCTGTGGTTGCGAAGATTGAAGCGTTGGAATTTGAGGTTGAGGGGGCTCGGGGGGCTGAAAGGGTTGAGCTGGTGTCATTTGTCCCGTTGGCGACAAAACACCCGAAGCAAAAGTATTCGGGAGTGCATCGTTTTGGCCCACCGTTTGTGGTGTACCTACATTAGAAACGTTTGATGTAGGAAATGTTATCGGATTTGTCTGTTCTGGATTCATACATATTTAATATTTCTAGTATCCTAAAGAGTTAAGGTATTGCATAGTCGGATCGTTCATATTATTTGGATTAGCAGAAATTTGATTAGGGTTTGTAGGAACTGATTGGTTTGGTAACAGTTGATTCTGCCACTTATTGAGAAATGATTGGACTATAGCTAATTTATTTTGGGCGGTTTCAAGATTATCGTTAATTGTCGGCAAGTTAGAAGTGGCAGTATTTATTTCAGCCTGATTCAGTCTGAATCCTGAACCGGAACCGCCCGCAAGGGCCTGAATAGCGTTTATAGCAGTATCACGATAAGTCTGGAATGAAGAAAGTATTTGGTTAGTTTGCAAGAAGCTCTCTCCAGGGTTGATGCTCAACCCTTTTAATCTTCCCCAGAAACCACTTCCTAAAATTTTTGGAAGTACCTGACCCATTTGCTGGAGGTTCTGACTCGTTACATCTATTGAACGCATCTTCCCCACTTCATCTCCTGTCAATATCGGAATATTTGATTGCGAAGAGAATGTCTGTGCGTAATTCTCAAAGTTGGAAGGAATCTTATCTTGATTTAGATATGGTACCCCATTAGAGGTTGTTTCAAGTGCAGGTTGAAGCTGAGCCGGAATATTAGACTGTTGACCATTACCCACGTAATGATTGGACAGCCATTGGGCAGTATGGTCTATACCATCCTGTATTGTGGCAAACTTTACAGGTGTTCCATTGGCCATTGCTTGATCAGAATTGCCATAGTTTCCAGGATTATTATATCTAGAACCAGCGCTTTTATCTGTACCAAGTTGTGTTTCTTGCTGGAGAATGGCAGTTAAAGCTTTTGGAGAAACTCCATAAGTAGAAGAGGCATCGTATATCATCTGTCCAGTGATTGGCGAGTTAGATTCAGTCTGATTTATATAATTCTGAATCTGAGTTGGGGTGCTCATTGAGGTTGGCATTTGAGTTATTAAGTTAGCCAAATTATTTCCATACTCTGGATTTGAGGCATACGAAGAAATATCATAACCCAAGATATTGTTTCCGTTCACAGTCGGGACCGTAGAGCCATTATTCTGGAGAGATGATATATTATTACTTGTTCCGAATCCTGTCTTAAGAGCATTGACTGCCATTCCATAAGCAGTTTGATAATCTGGAGCCTGCCCGCTTGAGACAAAGGAGTTGGCGAGAGAAGCCACATCAGCAAGCGATGGAGCGGTAAAACCAGAACCCTGATACATCACTTGGCCGGTTGGAGAGACAAGAGAAGAGCCAGGATATAAAGATTCTGGTTTAACTAATCCTCCTATCGAAATAGCCCCCTGAAGAGCACCTTGAGCTGCTTGTGCTCTAATTTGTCTATTTTGTTGTTCAAGCCCCAGTTGAGTTGAGGCTATATTTTCGGCGTTTTGGAGATTTTGAAGATTTACTTGATTATTGAACTCAAGTTGTGAGGCACGTCCCGTACTTAAAACCAATGGTCTCCCTACTCCGTATTGATTGAGTTCTCCGGCCGTTAGGTTGGTTCGGAAATTCTGGGCCCTCTGGATTGAATTGATTAGATTACTTTGTGCCTGAAGTTCGCTCTGATTTTGTTGAGAAGCTTGCTGATAATTACTTAAATTCTGATTTATGGAATTGAGAATATCTGCATAAGTATTCGGGCCGCCAGTAAATGACGAAAGATTATTTTGTGGAGAAGGATTGATAGATATACTGGAGGTTTGTGGTTGTGGTTGTGTAATAGTATTCTGTTTGTTTATAAGGGACGCCACGTATGAAGTTGGAAGTTGAACATACTCCGAAGGGATATTTGGTGTTTGTAAGGCGGAAGGATTGTTAAGCTTATTACTACTATTTTCCCCCGGAGTCGTTGGGGTGTATGTCATTGGCCAGCTATTAGAAAAATAAGAAGAAGGTGGGGCAACCTTATTTTGTACGTTTACTCCTGTTGGAGAAGTAGTATTTATATTCCCAGCTCCTATGCCAGTCGGCCCACTCATATCTATTGGAGGAGTAGGTGAATTAGGAAGATACTGCGTAAGAGGATTTGAATTTTGATTTGTTGATAAAAAACCTTGAGATATAGCCATAAATAAAAAAAGGACTCCTTTCAGGAGTCCGTCTGTTCATTAGATTGGGACTTAAATTATTCTATTTTACTAATTATAACATACTTTTTAAGGTTTATCCACTATTGAGTAATAAATCTCTATTCTTCTTATGATAGCGGCATTTTTGCTTATAGTAGAATGATTAAACAGCATAGAAATCCAGAAATCAGATATATCAGCAATTGACCCCATTCTTAACGTACAGGCTTTGAATGTTATTGCTTCGGGATGAGTGAGAGAACTTATGGTATAGTTCAGAAGATCCGTAGAAGAAGTCTGAGAACCATATAATGACATTATTACTGATGAATCGGTAGTGAATTGCGAGAAATAGACTTTAATTTTATCTATAGTAGAACGATAAGGTAATTCCATAAGACCACTTCTAAAAAAAGAACTCGTAAGATAGCCGCCACTTCCATCTAAATAGTATATTCCATAAGTTCCACTGAAATTTCCTCCTATATATAATCTATCGGAGTCTATATTACTCAATAGACCAATTGAGGTCGCCTCATTTGTACCGTTGTTAGCATCATAAGGTTGATGTACACCCCCGTTTTGGCCAAACACAAGCGCATTTATGGGATATCTGGTGCTTATTGAACCATTACCCCATACGAGATTGCCATTATATAAATCAACACTTCTCGGATCGGGGGAAGTACTAATTATTGAAGTAGATGATTCATAAAGAGTAGCTAACTTCGATACGCCGTAAGCGATAGGAAGGTATTTGACTTTGGTAGTTCCGTTTCTTCCTTGAGTAAAAGCATAAAGAAAATCTTGATTAGATAAGGCTGTGATCCGATAGTCATCAGCATCATACATATAATTGAAATCTAAACTCGCACCATCCCATAAGATAACCCTGCTTTCTGATTTAATGGTATTAGTTGTGTATCCGGTTCCGGTCTTTACCGCAGCAATTGCTATATAGTTCTGATATTTACAAATATCAACAGCTACCCATCCCACTCCAAGATTCAAGGCATATGGATTGTAGATGCCATTGGTATAAGTAGCCGTAGCTTGTCCATCATATGAACCAATATATTGTCCATTAGTGAAATAAAGTATTTTATCTGGCCCTTCGCAAAGTCTAATTGGTACCCCTCCCTTAGGATTATCGATTCCCGTAAAGTAAGTAGTAGATAGAAAATCATCGCTGACAAATGTCGGAGTCCCAGCAGATAAAGAAGCCATTCCAACGTGTCCAGTACCACTATCTTTCCAAGAATAAAAAATCATCGGAATTTGAGTACTGCTCTGCGATCCTGTATAAAATATAATGTCTTCACCCCAATAACCAGTTGTCCCTATAGTTGTGAAGTTATTGCCTAATCCAGCAGTAATGTCTCTTTTAGTAGTTATTCCCCCACTTGGTGTTCCATAGACTATTCTTGGCGCTATTCCAGATAATCCCCCTAGCATAAAGTAATAATTTCCACCTGAAACCGAAACATCGACAGCTACAGCTCGGGGTAGAGAATTAATATAACTACTCGTGTCTGCTATAGAACCAGAATTAAATACCTCAACCGGAGCTATGTGGCCTATTTTCTCTTTTCTAAAAATAGAAGTTCCTCCAGCAACTGTATATTGGTTTTGTCTTCCCTGTAGAGCATTGGAGGGATAGCCCCAGTAATCAGAAATCATACCACCCATTGGTGTTTCAATAGCTATCATGGCTTGTTTTGTATTTGGTTTGGGTTGTGTAATTTTTAGATCCATCTATTTATACTTTCATAAGTTTTTATAAGAAAGAAACTTGTCCGACGTAGTAATAACCATTTCCTCCAGCACCGGAATAAGAAGTCCCAAGACCCCCCGTAACCGTAAAGGTCGCTGTATTTGTAACAGTACCGAGTGTAAGAAAGACAAATACTCCTCCTCCGCTTCCTCCAGTGTCAGCATAGGCATTTGAACCACTACTAATTCCCGCTCCTCCATCAGTACACGATCCTCCCCCTCCCGCGGAATAGGAACCTGTACTTCCAGATGCGACAGATTGTCCGTTATTTCCTTTCGCCCAGAATGTAGAAGAAACATTTATATTGCCGACTGCTTCTATATACAAACAGCCCGCACCAGTAGGGCCACCAGTATTTTTACCAGCTCCTCCTTGTGCCCCGCAATATAACGGAGGCGTATTGAACTCGCCTATTGAAGAGGTATTGCCTACCCCTATTCCTCCCAATGATGTAAGTTGCCCTAAGGTTGTTCCCCAACTATTACCTTGCCGAGGAGAAAAAATCAAACTTGTGCCAGAACCAGCAGAAGAACCAAGAGAAGCGAGATTTATCACCGGCGAAGTGCTCGATGTTATGGTTACTGCACCGGTACACCTAAAAATGATTATCGTGCCGTTGGCATGAGGATTAATAAAAGCCAAAGACCCAGTTCCTGTTATAGAAATTGACGAGTAATTTTTAATTACAACCTGATTGCTTCCTAAATCTATCGTAGTTGTGCCCGAAGAAACACTTAAAGCTCCGTCGCTTCCAGTACCTCCCCAATTTCCCTTAACACCAATTTTCTGTGTTTGCCATGCATCATTTGCGTAAATATAGAGCCAGTAATACGAGCCATCAAAGTAGATAGTTCTATAACAACCAACTTGCCGTGGGACAAAAGTAGGTTTCGTAGTTGTATAGGGAATATTTACTAATTGCTGAATGACAGCATCTTGAGTCGGATTCCCTACCGGTGTTATTGATATTTGTAATTGATTTTCATCCATTCTAATTTGATTTAGTCTGATTTGCCGTTCATACGTCCCTTTAGATAAGCCAATGTATTGTTAGCGTCATCTTGTTTTTTAGAAATTTCTTTTAGAGAAGTTTCAATCCTAGTCAAAGTTTCGTTCATCTGTGGAAGTTCATGGAGATGATTTTCTGTTAGTAATTTTAGTGTTATAGGCCTACCCTCATCGTCTATTTCGGGCTCCGTCTCTTTTTTATTCTTATTTAAGAGGTAAATAACATAACCTATCGCTACAATTACTAAAAGTTGTCCTGGCGTCGCTGTCGTTCCCAAAACCTGTGCTATGTTGGCAAGAATATCAAGCATAATCAGTTGGAATTTATATTTTTAGTGTCAGATGATTTGTTTTGTAAAGTAAAACTATCGGAAGATTTATTTTGAGTAGTAAAATTTATATCGGCTGATTTTGGTTGTCTTCCCCACAAAGGAAGATTCGCAACGAAAGATACTGTCCTTGAAGCACCCCTAAGAACGCTTGCGGTGAGTGTTCTTACATACACCTTCATAGCTGCTAGAGTAGTATTTCTACTGGCCCCTCTTAATATAGAATCAGTCATTGATCGTTTATAAGAAACAGTACGTCCTACGCTAGAAGTTCTTGAAGCGCCATTCATAATAGAAGCCGAAAGAGCCACAAGAATAGCATTCATGGTCGCTAACCATCCCTTTAATGTTTTCCTCTCCACCATTGTCCAGAGATGATATTGAGAAATTTCCTGCGCCGAGAGAGCACGCGATAAGACCGCGACTTCGTTTATAGAACCATTCATAAACGCCGGTGATAAGTCTTCCCCTATATATTTGTTCCCGGTGGTAATATTAGGCGACATAGTGGACGATGCTTCAAATACGCCGTCTGTGTATATAGAGATTGTGCCGCCGGAATTGGTGGCAGTAAGCATATGCCAATTGCCGTCGCAGATATTTATAGAACCTGCCGGGCCAGCGACTTGAGAAAGGTCGAATTCGTGATGATTGGAGATGTTAATGAACATATTGACGCCAGAATTAGCTGCACCGCCTCCAAAAGCAAAAACTCCCTTTCTGGTTCCTGTAACTGACGTTTTAATCCACGCATTAAGCGTCCAGTTGCCCGTGCCAGTAAGTGGGACAGAACTTAAACTGATGACACTTGATGTTCCATTAAAATTAGCTCCCTGACTGAATTTGCCGTATGCAGGACTATAAGTTACTGCCCCATCAAGACCGTTATTTCCGTTACCGGAATTATCTATTGAAGAACCATCTAATTGCCAATAGCCTAAAAATGTCGGATCTCCCGCAAAAAACCTCCCAAAACTGCCTTTGTAAGGATTAAAGAAAGGAACTGCCATTATCTTTTATGCTATTGTCTTGTAATTGCGGACGACTAATACCGCGTGATTTCCAGCTGTACTATCAAGTGCCGCACCAGACGCATTATAAACGCCTATACTGAACTTTTGAGGTAATTCCACACCCAAATCTTCAAGATTAAAAGTTTTTTGATAGGTTGTTGCATTAGCTATCGTTGGAAGATAGCCAATAAGTTTTGCACAGACGGGCGTATAAGCGGCATCAGTTCCTCCAAAAGCATCATCATAATTAGTGCCATCAGCCGACCCAATGAGATAAACTGATACGTAGCCAGTCGCTGATACACCTGACGCTCCGGTTTTAATCTTTACAAATACTTTAGCCCACGGATCTTTATTCGTCGTATTATCAACTGAAGTTGCGGCACGTCCTGAAGCAGTAGCTAGAGACGCTAAGGTAATCGTAAGTGTATCAGTCGTTTCGTATGCTTGTTTTATGCTTGCCATATCAGTTTATAAATTAACGGTCCAAGTAACTTGAATATTATCTCCGTTCCCTAGAGTAGCTGAGGAGGAAAGATTAGCCTCGACGAAAAGATTACCCCCAGAAATCGCATCAAAAAGAGCCGCAGAATTAACGGTCTGGGCCCCCGAAGCCGTCCAAGTGTAAGTAATGGTATAAGAAGCGGCACCATCCAAAGAAGCTGGGGCACTATATCCCCCCACAGTTCCAACGTGCCTCCCTAATCCATTTAAGGATATTTCTCCAGAAAGGGTTGTATCGGTTGCGGCTGGAGTTAGGGTATTTGCTGAAAGAGCTATATTGATTGGCACCCCCGGAGTAGTTAAGGAACCAAGGTTTGAGCCAGAAATCAGATACGTTATGAGGGCCGCTCCAACATTTACTCTTGAGTTATGATTTGGATCTATTATTTCAACATTGCCGTTTTTTCTTATAATAACTGCCCCTAAACTTGTGTGAATAGGGTATGAAATCGTCGCTTGTATTTTTTCTGTTTTATTCATAAATAAAAAATGGGCACCTTTTGGGTGTCCGCCGTATGTTCTGGTTTGGACTCGACTTTGTATTAGGCTTAGTTTTAGATTTAGTTCATTCTATTTTACTAATTATAACATCTTTCTCTATTATTTTCAAATTTATGCAAATTTATGTGAAATGATTGGCTAATGGTGTAGCGAACATAACTTGATCTGAGTCTCTTAGAGGATAGTATTCTCTCATTCGACCCTCTATTTCTTGAAGACGTGGCCATAGTTGAGCGGCTATATTTGGGGCATTCACCGAGCACCATTCATAAGAAGCACCAATAGGAATATAAGGTTGGAAAGGAGTATCTATACCTAAAGTTTTAGTCGTGTCACTATATACAAATTCGGAAGGTTCGCGAGTAAATTCTATTCTCATTTGTGCACCCGCCGCGACTTGAGTCGTAGTCGCCATCGGGTAAAGGAATATGGAATTAGCCTTAACATCAAAGAATGGATGGGTAATATCCGAGAAGTGGTTTGCGTCAGTAAGAGTTTCATTGCCCAACCCATCGGAATAAGCTCCCGAATCGAATGGCGTTGCCTGATACCAGTTAGTGCCATCATACGTTACATCAACTCTTTTCAATTTTAGAAACTTCAAAGTAGCACCTAAAGGATAGTCCCGTTGGGTAGCTATTAAATTAGCTGTAGCTGTTGGGTATGTCGTTCTTGTAGCTGTTGTGCCATCTGTGGTCCCTATATCATCCCAATCCCAATCAGTTTGAGCGGCCAAAACAATAGTTACGGCTTGTTGATACCAGGAGTTTATAATCCCAGTAAATTGTTTAAGTAACGTGGCATTTCCAGAAATTCCGCCATCTCCTAAAGCACATGAGATTTCGCATCTTTGTATGATACCGTTTTTATTAGTTGTGTCTGAGAATGCTAGGGCCATAGAAATAAAAAAAGGACTCCTGAAAGGAGTCCGCCGTTTTTAGGGTAAGACTTTAACTTATTCTATTTCACTAATTATATCACCATTTAAGAACTTCTGCAAACGTTCTCTTTTATTCACGTGCCAAGTTTCCCAATCTTCTGGTCTGCCACCACAATGCTCTTGGCTGTATCCTATGCAGACATTTCGACGATCTATGATTGTTGGATGTCCGTTTTGTTCTGCTTTATAAGACACATATTGATTATCTCCTCCATAAAATTTATCCATATCTTCATTGTATCTAGGCATGAAATTTCGAGGACAAGAAGCCCAATTAGATTCCCAATATGAGTAATTAACTTTCGCATATTCTTCATCACCAAAAACTCTAAAATCAGTCTCTGATATTCCTTCTAGACCATTTTTAGCTTTGTGGCCCACCCCAGTTATCATAGCGTTGGGAAAAAGTTGATAACTATCCCAAAACCTCTGAAGACCATTCGAAGGAATCCAAATAAAATCTTGAAGAAAAACCAAAAGCTCGCCCTTCGCCTTATCGAGACAATCATTATATGCTTTACAAACATTTAGTCTATCTCCTTCTTTCTTTTGGCGAGGTTTGAATACATCCCAACCCGGCATATCTCTCCAATCGTCAGAATCATTAGCGACAATGACTTCGAAATCTTTGAATGTTTGTCGCTCCATATCATCCTTCAAAATATCAAACCACCCATTCCTTTTTGTTATAAATATTACGCTTATTTTAGGTATTTGGGCCATTTTTGTAAAAACAGACTTCTATTATGATCGTGAAGAGCGGAATAATCACCAAAATAAGTACTGAATGTCTGACTATTTCCATGCCTCAAATCTACATCCACACCTTTCATTAATATTCCCTCTTTCTGTGCTCTTTCGATGAAGTCATTATCTTCAAATCCGTAGCCGTCGTTAAATATTTCATCAAGGCCCCCTATCTTTTCATAGACGCTTCGCGGAACACAAAGACAACTGAATTCGAGCATAGGAGAACCATCCAATGAAAAAGGAACCTCTTTCCATGCTGTAATTGTATCTGGAATGGTGAGTTTATCAAGCCATTTAGGATCGCGTAAGAATACATCACTTGCTACGAAGACAAAGTAATCTCCTTTTCCATTCTCAAAACCATAATTTACTGCACTTGAGTATCCATGGATATCTTTAGCTATTAACAATTCATAATCATATCCTTTAGAAAACTCTTTAATAGCGACTAAGTTCCTATCAGTTTCTTCCCGACGAAGTTGCATGGGATCATAGTCTAAATATGTGATAGTATATTTCATTTTAGCAATCTAACGAGTTCATTATAGTACCATTCTCCATTACTCTTAAAAGGCATTTGATTTTTGGCTTAGTTCTCTATCCCATTCCTCCGCGACCTTATCCCAGCTGAATTGCTTTGAAACTTCAATGGCTTTTTCTCGTTCAGCTTTCTGGAATTCTTTATCCTCGACGATTTGTACAATTTGTTCTATAAATTGTTCTTGCCAAACCGGACTATGGACATCTCCAGACATACTAATCCCCGATTGTTGTGTTTCAGCGAGAGCCGCATAGCCCGACGTTAAAGGTATGACTCCTGCCGCTTGCATCTCGCAGGCCGTAATACAATGTATTTCAGGGAAATAAGTAGGATAAATCCAAAAAGAAGATTTGAGTTGTTCAATGGCAAGTTCTTTTTGCCCTACTCGACCGTGGTCTATTATCCCCTCTGTATTATGTACTTTCTCCTGAATTTTTTTCATCCACGCCATTCTTTCGGGATTGTTTTTTTCAATCTTATAGTACGTGTTCCATCCATAGAAAATATGAAGTTCGGCATCCTTAATTTTTTCCCGTATTTTTGGCCACATTTGTAAGACAATATCTAATCCTCTATTTGGAGTGGAAGAGTAAATAAACCGGTGCGGATTCGATTTTCTTTCATCTTCTATTGTTTGTTTTTCCATAGGTTCGATATTCCACCTACTTAAATCTACTCCATTACCCACAACAACAAACTTCTTATCTGGAACGTTCGGATAAAGTGAGCGGTGATAGGATGTTTTAACGAAAACTTTATTTATTTTTTTCAACCTATCTTCAGTAAAGATAAATGGGTTCATTACATCGTGGAGATCTAAAATAGCTACGCGTGCTCTGATATTATAATCAAACAATTCTGGATATCTCCAAGACCATAAAACATCAAACTCATCATCTGGATTGAATGTCCAATAATTTTGCCAACTTATGCCATCTATTTCCTTTCCTTCGGGGGGCCAATTGCCATCATTAAAAACTGTTATCTTCCAACCCATCCCCGCTAATCTTTTACTGAGTTCTATTACAGCCGTTTCAGAACCACCTATTCCTCCATTGTTCTGACTATCAGGTCCCCACGTTTCAGCAGTTATCCCACAAAACACAGCAATAGATTTTTCTGGCCATTTTGTAGGTTTTAAGTACGTATGTTTCATAGCTACTATCGGTTCACTATCGGATAGAGCCGGAGGAACAGCGTGAAGTAACGGCAGGATTCTATTTTCCTGGCCCGATATTCGAAGTGCTTTAGCTATTTCTATATAATTATCTAATATATGCATTTTTGTCCTTTCTTCTTCGATTATTTGTTTAAGTTCTTTGGCCATATCAAGGTTCGGATCAACTTTTAAGCCCCTATCTATCGCCTGATGAGCTTCTTCTAATCGGCCAAGATGAAGATAGGCAGAAGCTATTCCAAGCCAAACATCTCTTTTGAGAAGCATAGGATTATAAGAAGTCTCCCCAGAACGTTCGTTCATTCCGAGCGCTATTTTGTAATTATTAAGAGATTTGTTCCAATCTCCTAAAACAAGATAGGCAGTCGCTTTTTGAAGGTAAGCATCTGCATATTCTTCCTTTTCAAGGATAGCGTCATTAAATACCCGTAATGCATCATCAGTTTGGCCAATATTCATAAGGATTTTACCTATAATGAGCATAGCCTCATAACGTTCGGTATCCCACCCAGATAATTTTAGATACTCCTGCAGTATTTCTATTGCTTCCTTAACCTTACCAGCTCCTGCATAAGCACGTCCCAAATAGAACAACGTCCGTGGTTCATTAGGATTTTTTTCTCGTTCCTTGAGTAATATTCTCAAGTTTCGTTCGTAACTTTCTTTGGTCCGAGGGCCAATAGAGTGATGTATGCGTTTGATTGATTGTGTTTGTACCCATCTAACAGGTCTAACGGGAAGTGCGTCTTCATGGATAGCACCCTGCCAGCTCCAATCGTCTATATTTTTAATGAGTTGAGCTTTCCAATGGGCATCTATGCAATTTCCATTATTATCATGTTGATATTCATAAAATATATAAACACCACTAACATTTGATTCTTCAGCTTCTCCTACAAGTTTATGTAAATTTTCTGCTCCTTGAAGTGTATCATCGGCATCTAACCACAAGTACCAATCAGATTTAATTAACGAACGATTATAATTCCTCGCTGCTGAAAAATCATCTATCCATTCAAAATAAGAAACATTGGCATTATATTTTTTGGCAATTTCTTCAACCTTATTGTTTTGGCCCGTAATAGTTATCTGAATTTCATCCACATGTTCCGCGACAGATTTAAGGCACGTATCCAATCCAACTGCCTCTTCGTTAGAGGCTTTAACTATCATTCCAAGTCCGATAGTTTTATTAGGAGACTTATTATTACTATTAATCATCTTCTTCGTTTATGAGTACATCACCGACTTCTTCAGCTTTAATGATGTGTCTTTTATGAAAATCGCTCTCAGTCGAGGTAATGGCCCCCATCATAGAAGTGGAAACCACAAACTTCTCCTCGAATTTTCCTAACGCATCGCTAAGTGTAGTAAAAGTAATTTTGTATAGTTTCATATAACTTTATATTTTTTTAGCCGTGTTAAACCCCGGAAATCTTTTTCTAAACTTTGTTAGTTTTACCGGATCATTAAGAAATTCTTGATCAAACTCCATTAGTTTAATAAGAAGTCCATTCGGTATTCCTATTCCAAGTCTTAATTCTGAATTTGTATCTTCTTTGTTAAGACCAAAATCATTATAGTTTGCTTCTCTCTTCTCGCGACAATAAGCCAGAGCATCCTTAATCTCTTCGGGATGTAACTTAGTATATGCCTCGATTATTTCTTCTATCATATCGAAGTAACCATGACTTCCTATTCCTCTGGCTTTCGATACATCTAATTTATATAGGCCCTCTAATGACCCAGTTTTTTTATTAAACCTAAGATGTTCATAACGAGGGTCTTTAATTTTGATTGTTTCGGACATTGTTGTTATCTCTTTGTGGCTCCGTCTAACCAAAGAGATTAGAAAGACCGAGCCAACAACTTATCTTATTATCTTAAGGAAGATAAATACCTCTTCAAACTACGAGGTGAAACCACCTACGTAAGCCGAAGTTTTCTCTCCGCGAGCCTCGAGCGTCATTTCAGTTACGATTTGAGCTCTCCTTCTGTCGCCATCAGGCGGCAACGGCTGCGTTCTCGTCGGCCTTAAGTACGATTTTCTCCAGTATTCTGGATTAACCGCTACTATGCCCAACGCATTTGCGCCATTCGGAACATTACGATGCAAGAATATCTTATGCACTCCGAAATCAGTGTATAACACTTCAACGGGGCTATTGATAAGTCTTTCATCGGCACCCTGATAACGGGTAACGTTCGTGGTGAAACCAGAAATATCTCTCTTCAACGTTGCACCAGAATAAATTTCCGAGGCTACTTTCGAACTCTGAAGCCAGATCATTTGCATGATATTCTGGAACTGAGTGAACGAAAGGGACGTACCAGAAGCAACAGAAGTAGAGTTCGTGGATATACCGTTTATTACACCAGTCATCCTTCGAGCTACTCCAGAACTTCCAGAAGCAGTTGAACCAGCCATAAGGGCCAATTCAATGTCCGTAGCGTGCTGAATGAGATTCTTCTGAAGTTGGTAAGAATAAGGCTCAACGACTCCCTTAACCGCAATTTCCGTTTCAGAGACTTGCACCGGCTGGATGAATATCTGACAGATATTCGATATCCTCGTCGGAGGAGTCAAATCGACAGCGCCAAAAGCAGAACCTTCGGGCTGTGCATTATCGCTATACGTGGTAAACGTATCGACCGGGTACTGGTGAAGGGTGTTAGTCGCAGGACTACCCATCGGCAAACCCGACAAAAGCGGAGTTTCGGCAGGAGAAACGTTAGTTACTACATCTATCAAGTCTTCCCTTCGGGAAGCGTCCTGATAAGTAATTAAACCTACTGCCATCTAAGTAAAAGAACTATTCGTGTTCTATTTTATGTCTTCCATTCCTGGAGGTATCACAACCTTGCCATGTCTTATAAGGGCCTCCGCCATTTTTTCCGGATTTCCTTTGGCATTTCTGATATCCTCTTCATAGGAGGCATCAGGGTTTTGGTACACACGAGAACTGGAGACTAGGGGTTGGCGAGAGCTTTTCAACTCTTCAGCCTCTTTTGCTTGTCCATAGAGGTCTTTGAATTCCTCCATTTGGGTTACTTCTTCCCACGATTTACTGGGATTTTGGCTTTTTAGAGCAGTCAAAATGCCCTTTACTCCCTGATATTCGGGATGACCCGTGAAATACATATCCTGCTCGTATTTTTCGGTGGATATAAATTTCGACGTATCAATCGTCGGAGAAGGCGTAGAAGCTGCTTGCATCGACACCTCCGGCTTAACTTCTGGATCCATAGTTATTGTTTTTATGAATTCGAGTGCCTGATTTTCTCCGCCCTTCTTGGTTTCAAGTTGCTCAATATAGGGACGATATTTATTGAGTTTGCCGCGAAATTTAGCGGTCTCTTTCAAACCTTCAAGTGCTGAGGTATCGTCTTTGAAGTTAGTCCCGAGAGTCTCGTTCATAACTTCCGCAAGGGATTTAATCTCAGAATCATTCCCGCCTCCTTCTCCGCCAGCAACGTCCACCGGCCGAGGTACGGAATTATCAGGGGTATTGACTTCTTTTTGATTTTCCATTAAAAAGAATCGTTTATACCTAGAGCTTCTCGACCTTGATTTTTAGAAGCCCGTCAGAAAATCCTTCTTAATCTTCTGACGGACTCCAAAATGGAGTCCTCTTGTTATTTACCCTTTTGGTATGGATTGAATTCATCGCCTTGCTCTTCTTCAGTTAAAGGATTTTCAAAATCAGTTTTTCCTTCATTGAAAATATCCTTTGTCCTTTCTGTCATGTGTTCTTGATGTTCATCACTTCGCGGATCTTGCGGAGCAAAACCATTTCCCTCTATTCCATTCATTTCATATTCGGGTTCGTGTAAAGTATCTTTTGCCATCTCATAATCCGTGAATGCCGAGCGTGAATTCTCATCTTGAACACCTCGTCCATTTCCAGTCAGGGATTCATTTATTGGTTCGTAGTTCATAGTTGGTATATTGTTAATCTATTATTAACTTATTTTTTCCGTGCGCTGTTCCGTTTCTGGAAGATATAAATAAACTCCAGCTGTGGCTTTTCTGTCTATTGATATGGTTTTCCTTGTTTCTATTCCTTGGTCAGCTATTCCTTCAATATCAGCGACCCATCGTTGGACTATTTCGATAGCCCGCTCTCTCGCTTCCATTTCTTTGAATTTCTGCGTTTGATTAAGACCCTTAGGCAGCGTAGACCAAGAGTCTATTTCAACAAAGATTTCATTAAGACGTTTCTTAACCAAAGACCAAGCGGGATGTGAAACCAAATCAGAAAATTGTCCTCCTTCGACAACCAGTTTTTCCGTATCTTTATCCATACTTCTTGTACTTATTTTTACTTATTTTCTTCCTCCAGATATTATTTTCTTATGTTTCTGCGCCATTTCTTGGAATATCTTACCAGCGACCTTTTCCCCGGCTTCTTTCGAGCCGTACTTCTTTGCGGCTTTATTCTCGATTTTGGCGAAACCTCCAGTCTTATAATCGCGACCGATTCTTTCAACTTGGGCTTTTCCACGTGCTCCTTTTGGTTTTAATTCAGCCATTTTTCACGGTTAATTATTTACGACCTTTATGCCTGTAATGTATTAGCATTAGTGGTTAATTGATATTGATTGGGAGTCGGATTTTGTATACCAGCTCCAGCAGTTTGAGAAACATTCTGTGACATATTCTGAGTAGATTGTGATTTTTCTTCTACATAAGGAATGCCCAATAAATCAAAAATAGTGGGTACTATCTGCTTTGATTGATCAGGAGCCACCTTAAGCATTGAAATAAGATTATTAACCATTACACCAGCATCTACCTTTTCATTGGTGATCATTACTTCCACTCCGAAATCCAAAGGATTAAGTATTTGATCGAGCTTGATAAATCTTTCAGTCCCATATTTTTTAAGCTTAGTAATTGCTCTTGCTCTCTCAAATAGGACTTGATTGGTATCAATCAACTTATTTTTCTTAGTAAGTTTGTCTATCTCATTTATCATTAAAGTATTAATGATGTGCTCATCCAACTCTTTAATTTCATCTGTGTCGCCTGTGTATTGGATTAAATCTCCTATTTTCAGATTTTTCATGATAATCGGGAGGGCCTGATTTTTAAGCCATCTCTCAAGCCATAATCCAGTATTCTCTCGTACCAAGGCATAAGCGCCTTGCGCTTGATTATTCTGTATAGCAGCATTCGTAGCCGGTGTTGAGGCTGGAAGTTCTTCTCCTGCTGTTATTTCTTGAGCCTGCGTTACTCTCTGGGCCCATTGCCATACATCATTTTCATCAGCTATTGAGTTAGGAGACTCGGATAGGGCAAAGTCCTGTATATCATCCATATTATTTACAAGAATCACGCCGTTAGAAGCTAATCTGCGTAGGTTCTGAGAAGTTATACCAGAACCTCTTTTAACCTTAAATAATCCTATCTGAGAAATCTGACTTCTTACTTTCCTCACATTTACGAGAAAATTCATATAAACCTGCATTGGCATTGATTTTTCGCCAATTCCTCGGCCTAACCATCTTTGGGGAACACGCGTAAACCAAGCCTCCTCGTATCCCTTGTTCTTGTTGTTTTTTCTGAGTGTTGCTTCGTGGAATCTCCATGTCCCGTTATCCCACGAAACTATTAACTCCACAGATACAAGTTCATCCCTGTCTTTTTCTTCACCAGTGATTATGAATTTGGGGGCCATTCCTCTCAAACGGTAGACTTCGACAAAAAGAGTATTAGAAGGATAATTCTGAAGTTGAAGCCACGAATCATATCTCGGCACATTTATCCTGCCAGTAACATCTTTCCAATTTTTCCAATTATTGGCTTTAGCTTTAGTTCTAAATTCTGAAAGCGTCATGGGAAATCTCTCAGTTACTTTATCCGCTTCGGCAATACTGGGAGAAGTAGGTTCAATATAGAAATTAAGCAGATTAACGAGTCTTACATCAACTTCTTTATTTATTTCCTCAGTGCTCCATACAACTGTTCCCCAAATTGCCAAATGTCTTAATGCTTCTTTTAGTTTTTCCCCGAAGAAAATCTTATTTAGATGTTGTCTCACTGCGGCTCTTACTATTTTTGTAAGCTGAATGACATCTTGATTTAAGGCGCGAAAATTTATATCTTTCGTTCCTAAATCAATATTTTTAACAACTGTCTCACAAAGAGTTTCAGTAAGTGGAACCCACGTTTTATCCTGTCCAGTTTGTGGATCGGTAGGTTCATCGAAAATACCATAATAGTTTTTAAGAACTGTCCTTAATAAAACCGGCAAATAAAAAGCAACTTGCGGCGTAACATATACTACCGAATTTTCCCACGCCATCTTTTCCTGTCTTACAATGGCACAAGCCAACTCATCGGGAGTATTGGCTACGGTTACATTATTCGGTTGCTGGTAATCTGAAATTATATTTGTAGGATTAGTAGGAGCCATCAAATAAAAACGGGCTCTCTTTTTTAGAGAGTCCGCTAATTCGTGTTAGTTTGGACTTATTTGAGACGAATCTTTATTTTTATCAATTATATCACTCTTTAACGATTTAATCAAATTTACTTACTAGTCGTAATCAGTCGCATACATTCCCATATTCTCATTTTTAGGTTCACCAAGAGGTTCGGAAAGACCCCAAACCGCTAGAGCGAGAGACATCACACAATCATCGTGCATTCCTTCTGGCACTTCCATCTTAATACGTTTATTCTCAGTAAGTTTATAACTAAACGATTCCAATTCGTTTAGTAATGTCTCATTATTTGGGATTTTGATTTTATCGTGTTCTAATAAGATAGCTAAATTCTCCAAGAGCTGTTTTCGACTAAGTTCGGTAAATTTTATGCCTTCCACCGGATCGACATTCAAACCTTTATTAACCAATGTTTCACAAATAGGATCTCCAACTCCAGTTGAATCAACCTTAAGTATTGGATGATAGAATTTATAGGCATTTGCCTCAATACGGGATACTTGTAAATTCCAATCTATTTTATTAAATCTATCCTGATTACCTACCTTAAAAGTATTTTTATCAACCGGAGTTATAACAGTCCAATCATCATATTTGGCTAAATCTATCCCCAACTGGTAAGAATGATAATATTGAGGTTCTAAATTGCCATCCCATAGATTGTTTCTCACTCTTCTAAAAACTGCCGATGCGTTATCCAGAAAATCACACTCATATTCTTGCTTATAAAATGCTTCCGTCGTAGTCTTTTTAGCCTCTTTTAGAGCTTCTTGCGAGATTATTCCCGAATCTGATGCTTTAAGCAATGATCTCATCCAGTTGGGATTTTCTCCAGCCATAATATATTTCTGATAGAAATCGTTTTTACCTTTCGGTGTTCCCATAAACCAACACCACGCATCTGGATTAGCCGTCATTATAGGCTGGATTATTCCTGCCCATATTTCGGGTTTCATATCACCATATTCATCTAAAATAACCCCTCGTGGATTTGGGCCTCTCAAAGAATCAGGCTTATCTGCTCCCATAACATAAAGTACGGAGCCATTAGGATAGGTTATATAAAGTTCGGAATTGTTTCTTTTCTCCCAAATTTCCGGATTAATGTATTTGGGCATCATTTCCGGAGCTTGCCAAACTATTTTTTTCGCTTGGTTATAGAAAGGAGCCACATACCAATATGTACCTCGTACAGCCGAAGCCCACCTATGTAATTCATTTATCGCAAGAGTAGTCTTATGCGCTTTCCGGTGCCAAACTATCACTTTGAACCGATTTTTGGTCTGAAGAATCGGTAATTGGTGCTTTTCCGGTTGCCATTGATAAGGAATCGTTAGCTCCATAAGTCTGTAGATTTATAACAACATTTCCAGAGTGTTCGACTTCTTGCTTTGGATTAAATGCCTTATCTCTTCTTTCTAGATACCATGTACTTAAAGGTTTATCCCCTGCTTTTATTCCTGTTGCCACGTTAAACTTAGCATTCATCTTTACCTGTTCTTTCAAAAGTTCCTTTCGCTCGCTAAAATCAGGGTTTTCTTCACAGAAACGATAAAGAGTAGCGGGATTTATATTAGCGTAAAGACAAGCCTCCCTATCACTCAAACCAGAAATAAACCCCTCTTCCAGTTTTGCAATAGTTTCTGGTGTCATTACGGTTGGTCTACCTATTTCTGCCATCGATTTTTCTATTTATTAGTTTCTTTTAATTTCTTATTGCTTCTATCGACTGATTATTTATTGAAGTCCTATCTGTATCTCAAACTTTATTCTTTTTCCTAAAGATCCTACTAATAGCTTGGTTAATTTATTCCCCGGCAAAATCTTAGGGACAAGTTTAACCTGATGTCTCTTCAAAACGTTTTCCACCTCATACTGAGCTCTTCGTATATTCTTTGATTGTTTATCCATAAGTAATGTGTCAATCCATAAACTCCATAAATTCCATAAATAAAAAACGAATTCCGTTGAGGAATCCGCCAATGATTTAGGTTAGGATTGATTATTTAATTGTATGACTTAATTATAGCACTGTTTTACCCTCTTTGTAAAGCACATCCTCTCTTCTTATTTTCGTTAAGTTACCGGCCGGATCAAAGTCTAGGGCAATCGTAGCGTTTTTTTGTTCCAATACTTTGGATTTTAACAATATTTCTATTTTATCCTTTCTTTGAGCCAATAAAGCTAATGATGCTTTGAGTTCTTTTAATGCCGTAATTTTATCTGGGGCTTTTACCGTCCAATTGAAAAATATATTTCCTTCGTTGTTTTCGCTGAATTCAAACGTAAAACTTTCATTTTCAGTCATTTAACAGGAGCAATCTCCTTCCTAACTGCTAAAACAGCTGACCTTTCGACCTTTCTCTTATAACAATCTTCGCAATATCTATTATCTAATATACTTATTTTCCCATGGTATTTTTCACAAGTCTCACAGTGCCTTAGATTGCTAAGTAAAATCGTACATCCAGCACATCTTTTTTGTTTCTTCAGTTCTTTCAATCTTTCTAGCTCTCTGTATCTAGCTTTTATCTCTCTTATGTTTAAGTTGAGTTTTATTGGACTATTTTCCATACATTTGTATTCAATCCTCCGGGTAACAGTGAACTAAGCGGCTTACTCGTTCACTGGCCCATCGACCGATTTCGGTCATTTGCCACTAATCAAAATCTCATCACCCGCCCTAGCAATAAATGGTTCCTGTTGAGTTATTTTCTTGTTCATATTCGCATAGGTTAAGTGGAGAGAAACTTTCCCATCCTTCACTTCCAGTAGTTCGATGAGGAGAGAATTCGGTTCCATACACTTGGAACATAAATGAGGGGTAACCCATAGATAACGCTTCGGAAATTCGTTTTTACCAAGACGTCCACAAACCCGGCATTTTCTAAGTTTTTTGTCCATATTCTTTTTGTATTTTCGGCCTTTGGTTAGAGTAAGATTTTTCCGATTCTCTTTTCGGCCATTTCGACATAAGCCGGGTTCAATTCTCGCTCGGTAATATAGACAATAACTTTTTTTCTGGTCTTACTCATGTTCTTGGGGTGGGGTGTGGTATTTATGTTTGATTTTCCATCTATCAAAAAATTCGGGGCCAGCACCATAAGACGTATTTGGATTACAGAACGGACAGTCTAATCTCTCATTCCTCACTAAATTTCGACTTTTTCCCCTTTCCTCCTCCACTCCCTGCTCGTAGGCGGCGGAGAGCTTGGAGTGCCAGAAATCTTTTATGTGTTCTCGGTTCGGAGTCTCATTGAAAATCGGAAATGGGGCACCGCTTCCAATAAAAGGCGGAAAATCCTTGTCAAACTCCCTGTCTATGTCCTTAAAATCTGGGGTCATGGTTTTATTTAATCTCCTTCAATTTAATTTCACCTTCGACTTTGTATTTTTTCCCGCCGAGTTCAAGAGTCAAAGATTCGATTTCGAGATTCCGAGAATCCAAATCCCGAGACTTGCCGGAACGAGCAATACGGTCACTCAAGTTGAA
>JAEHJW020000117.1_pt1 | contig 26455 bp, 55 predicted proteins | sample 9271431 | NCBI WGS metagenome assembly JAEHJW02 | reverse complement strand
ACGTGAATTCTGCCGATATAGGCCAATGTGGTATCCCCCTATATCCACCCACTGCTTAAATATACCAAAAGAATACCGATATTGGAGGCCACTCAAATTGGCCAATTTTCCTACGAATAGACCACTACGTAGGATTCAATATTGGAAACCTTACCAATGCACAATAGCCAAATCGTTCCTATTGTGAAGACCGCATAAGCGCCTACAACAATCTACAACCGTAGCCAGACGATGCCACGCTGTGATTCTCACTACTATATCGATCACTATACTATGTGATTGTCTCTACACTATATAGATCTTTACATGTGATGTTTTATACATAAAGATCACTATTACTATAGTAGATCTAATCGATGTGTAGGTCTTCTATGTAGTAGTAGATCTTCTACGTAGTAGGCATTCGATATTCGTCTGTAATGAGTTTCGCGAAAAGTTTACAAACTTTTACACACACCTGTTACACCTTGTTACAAACTTTGATAATCTGATTCTATTATTGAGTATAATAGATTCTGGTGAAAGGATGTATTATTGGGGGGTAATACCTACTTTGGCCAATAGTAATGGTTTTGATGATTATAGATAATAAATCGGATAATCTCGCAGGAAATGATCTCGCAGTGAAGATCTTTTGCGAGGCCGCTGTGTTACATTTTGTTACGAGGCTGGCAGGGTGGCATGTGTGCTAATGCGAGATCTATGTTATACTATAGTAATGGACATCGATAAAACCTATGAATCGCTAAAGTATCGTATCAGCGTTGGAGGTGGTACGACGACATATCGAAATGCTAATGGTGATCTTCATCGCGAAGAAGGGCCAGCGTATATCGAACACAGTGGATATAAGGCCTGGTGGTTGAATGGGCAACGTCACAGAGAAAATGGCCCTGCAGTTGTCTTTCCAAATGGTAGGGTTGAATATTGGGTCAATGGGGTTCGTACGAAATGACCGAAGATAGTACATTCGAAGCATTGAAGTATCGTATCACTGTTGGAGGTGGTACGACGACGTATCGAAATAGTGAAGGTGTGCTACATCGTGAAGAAGGACCAGCAATTATACATCCCGATGGATCAGAATATTGGTGGCTAAATGGAAAACGACATCGCGAAGATGGCCCAGCCATTATACATCCCGATGGAACTCAACGTTGGTATATCAATGGAGAGCGACATAGAGAATGTGGCCCTGCCATTATACATCCCGATGGAACTCAAGAGTGGTACATCAATGGAAAACGACATCGCGAAGATGGCCCAGCCATTATACATCCCGATGGAACTCAAGAGTGGTACATCAATGGATTACGCCACAGAGAAAACGGCCCTGCTGTTACCAAAGCCGATGGAACTCAACATTGGTGGCTAAATGGAAAACGACATCGTGAAGATGGCCCTGCTGTTATCTATTCCGATGGAACTCAACATTGGTATATCAATGGATTCCTGCATAGAGAAGACGGCCCTGCTGTTACCAAAGCCAATGGAACTCAACAGTGGTGGCTAAATGGAACATTCATTAAGTGAAGATGATACCTTTGAACAGTTGAAGTATATAGTAAAGATCGACAAGTACGGTGTGAAACGTTATTACGATGATCATATGCAATTGCATCGAGAAGATGGTCCTGCGGTAGTTTCGCCAATGGGATATAAGGCATGGTATATACATGGAGCTCTTCAACGGCGAGAGGGTGAAGATACTGATCTTTCATTCATTGCATTTACCAAACTCTCGAAAAAGTCATAATGGAAGGAAACTCTTCCGAGGATGATACGTTTGATCATCTCAGATATACAGTAAGAACCGATGGGTTCGGAACAACTTTCTATTACAATAATCGTGGGCTATTGCACCACGAGGGTGGTCCTGCAGTTGTTATGAGCAACGGATATAGAGCTTGGTTAATCGATGGAGATTATCATCGTGTAGATGGTCCTGCACGTATGTGGCCAGATGGAAGTTGGCAAACATTCCGGTACGGTGTATGTACAGGTCATTCATAGAGAGTTTCTCTTAAGGGTTGACAGCGTTTAGGTGTGTTAGTAGTATAGAACTATTCCACCCAATGATGCCAGATCCCATGTCATTTGAAATCATTACCGAAGACATCGATCCCGATGTGTATGCAGCGGTCGATCACCACACAAAGGATGGGAAGTTCTTTCAGGTGGCGAAGAGCTCAGGTGGTGCAATGGACTGGGCAATCAAGACCTATGTCACCGGTGCGATGATTGGCAGCGGTTTGTTTGCCAGGGTGTTCGATTGCGGTAAAGATCACGTATTGAAGATCTTCTTCGATAACGATGCCGGGTATATGAATTACCTTCGCGCAATATGTGAGCTCGGCGATAATAATAAATATCTGCCGCGTATTGAGCACGCAATTCATTACAAGAATACCGAAGTCTACGAAGATACCGTTTCGGAGAATTTGGCACGCGGAGTTGTCATTGTCAAGATGGAAAAGTTGCGTGGCCGCGGCAAATTGAATGAGACAAGCTCGGAACGTATGGTTCGCTGGGCTGGAGCGATGCGTCGTGCAATCCATGGCGCTGACAAACAGTATCGACAACCACATCGCGATCTCTATGCACTGATCGCACTTGCTTACGAATTGGCCAATCCAGATGATGTGATTGTTGATCTTCATACCGGGAACATCATGTATCGTGGTACCACTCCTGTAATCACCGATCCCCTGTGCTGATATGATTACTCTTCACATCAAAGAGTTACCCACGTTCGACGCTGAAAAATCAGTGAACCGCATCATCAAGGATTTCCTTAATGTAAAGGAATCCGATGAAATCGGATGGGGCTATTACTCTGGTGTGTATGAAAATGGCATACCCGGCGAAGTAGTGAAGGTCAGCAATGATTCGGACATAGGTTATAGGACCTATGTTGATATGATTGAGGAATTTAAACCGACAAGTAGGTTTCTTCCTCGCATCGTTGAATCGTACAAGTTCCTGGGCTATAGAGGCAACGTTGCTTCATATGCTTATAAGATAGAGAGGTTGAAAGCGATTCATGCTGATGTAGAATTGATGGGGAAGAATTACGAGCGGGCACTCACCATCACTCACATCTTCAACAGTCGAATTAACAAACTTTCATACTGGGGTTCGTCAAATGTTGCTGATATAGAACATCTGGTTGGCTCATATATCGAAGATCGTGACTTCAATGAAGCATTGGCAGTCATCGAGCTTGCACGGGAACTGTCGAGGTTTGAACGATACGATCTTCATTTGAACAATTTCATGATCAGGCCGGCTGATGGGTCTCTGGTTATCACTGATCCGCTGTCCTGGTCTTACTCATACCACAAGTAAGTGTTATACTGTATGTATTGAGGATAAACATATGAAACCATCGGAAGTTCTGAAGAAGGCCGCAGAGAGGATTCGGAACCACGAAGAACGATATATCTGCTTTGCCATCAAAACAGTGTGTGGTTTCTACAAGGCATTCACGCCCGGATGGCGGGGCTTCTACAGGGAGCATCGAGCCGCGATGGAGACCACCCTAGGACATATCCGAAATCTCCTTGGTAATCATACATCCCTTGAGCACTGGTTGGCAGAACGGTTCCCCGAACACAAAGATAACCTCATCAAGCACCGTGACTGGGTGAATCAACCGCTTCGTGAAACACGACTGGCCTGGATCGACGACATGATTCGCTACTTCGAAGGAAAAGGACAATGACTCCGATTGAAATTCTGCAAGGCGCGCGGGCTCGCATCGAAAATGGCAAGGATGAATTCATCTGCCTGGCGGCGGCTGACGCCGCAGGCTACTACGACAATGCTTATAATCAGGCATGGTTGAAGACTACGGCCGCAGTCTCGTTGGATCAAGTGCTGTCCCATATCAGGCGGCTACTCAACGGCTGCTTCACATTGAATTCTTGGCTTTCCCTGCATCACCCAGAGCTTGTGAAAACACCCGATGGTTGTTTCATTGAGAATGACAATTACAAGCAAAAGATGCGCGAAACCCGCCTGGCCTGGATCGACGATATGATCCGCTACTTCGAGGAACAAGAACAATGAGCGAGATCATTGCTGTTCTGCGGCGCGCGCACAAGCGCATTGAGAAGTTCGACGATGTCTACGTCTGCATCGCTGTGAAACGGGTGACAGGCGCATACGATGCTGACACCAATACGAAGACCAAGAAATACAAGGCTGGCGTCGAAATTCTGGCTCACATCAAGACTCTGCTCGGCGAGCACTACACGCTCGATGACTGGATCTGTGCTCGGTCCCCGGCGTGGTCGGCGGAATACCGGAATTCTACCTCCAAAGAAATAACGGAGAAGATGCGTGTGACTCGTCTGGCATGGATTGACGATATGATTCGTCACTTCGAAAAGAAGATCATGTGCGACTCTTCTGGATCGATGAACTAAGGGAGATTCCTATGCCATCCTACAAAACCGATGAAGCGCGGATTCTTTACAGTGCTCGCCTCATCCTGGATCAGACCCCGATATGGGTGTCAACTCGCGGCATTTGTCTGGCAGTGAAGTTGGCGGACAATTGGCAAACCTATGACGATCACAGGTCGGCGGCGTACAAGGTCCTTCGACGCATTCGCACTCTCCTGGGCCCCGTGGAACGCACTCCGTGTCTGCAGGATTGGCTTATCCAGAAGAGATTCACCACGCAGGATGAGCTCGAAACCGAAGTGGGCATGAGGAAATTGCGAGCGACCCGCCTGGCATGGATCGACGATATGATCAACCACTTCGAAAAGAAGAGCCGCTAATGGAAAAGACACAAGTTCCAGTTCATCGAAACTACGTCGGGTTTCAATGGTCGGCGGGTAACCCCGTCTTGGACAAGATTGACCAACTCTTGGAGAACAAGGATCGAATAGACGACGACCTCCACGAGATCCTCGTTCTGCTCGAGCAGGAGCTCGATGAATTGGAAAGTGGTGAGTATCGAAGTCTGCCTCGCCTTCATACAGGCATAACGAATTTCGATCAGAAAGATCTGCTGCGGTATTCGCGTGCGATTGCCATCGGCGTCCAGATGAAGGTTCCGTTTGCCGATAAGTTGTTTATCTCCCTCAAGTCGTTGGAAGATAAGTGGCCGCCGATGTGTAGTCTCCACTGCAGGGAAATGGGTGACCTTAGCAGGTTCTGGACAGTGTTTCGTACCCTCGATAAGAAACAGGATACGACACTGATTGATCAGACCTTCGAAGTAGCCTATGTCGAATAAGTGATGTTGACCGTGTAGTCATGATCTGCTATACTGTACTCATGTTGAACGTACAGGAGCGCACGATGAACCCGACCGGAGTATGTCCTGTCTGCAATGGAAGTCTGCGCAGGCCGGCTGGCATCACGCCTTATAAGAGCGTACTCGCCGGGTATGATTCCAGTACGGATACGCTGGCATGTAACAACTGCGGCGGCCAGACAATGTTCGGCCAACCGCAAGGTCGAGTGCCTCTGCGGACCGATGGCACGCCGTGTACTCATGAGTATGTTGGCCAGAATGCGGGACGCTGCTACAAGGTCTACACCTGCAAGCATTGTGCCCACAAGTATGACATCGACAGCGGAGATTGATATGAATTTTAATTATTCGAAATCTCTCCGTGTGATGAAGGACCTGTTCCTGCAGAATGTCGTATTCAGCAAACCTGAATTCGAAAATCATCTCCGAATGTTGCTTCGTGAAACGGATCAGTTTCATCCGTTCAATTCCGACGGTGAGTTCGGTAAAGCACTCGAGAAAATGCCGAAGTATTGCAATTATAGGAACTACACAGCATTGATTGATTATCGGAATCTTCGATTCATATTCGAAGACAGTATCCTCTCATGTCTCGATGAGATGATCGATCTCGTTAATGAATACTACGAGAATGCTTATAACTTCGTTTCCGGCGAGTTCAAGCCTGTGACCATTTCATTCAAGAAGAAGAAGACATCAGACTTGACAGTGGTCGTTGCAAGTCGTATAATTAGAACTTGCAAAGCGTAAGGGTCATTAGACAACGTAAAGCGACAATGCGTTATCCTTCTGTGCCAGCGGAAGACCGCAAAGTGGCCCTGGTAGGCCAGCCTGGTCGTGCATATCACAGGTTTCGCTTTATGTTGTCCAATCGTCTTTGCGATGATAAATAGTTTCATACTCTCGTTCGCCTAGCCTGGTATGGCACCTGCTTTGGGAGCAGGAATAACGCAGGTTCAAATCCTGCACGGGAGACCAGTTTTATATCCTGCACACATCGTATGGTGCGGTAAGGGACCAAGAGGTCCTTTCGCAGGGAGTTAGCAGAAGGCCATGACGGCTAACATTTTTCGAATTGTCTGTTGGATTATAAATTACATTACAAGACCCTCATTGATAGGGCAAGAAATAGATCCATAAATGGATATACAGAACAACATCATATCGTACCGAGATGTGTTGGCGGATCAGACGATTCTGATAATTTAGTGCGGCTAACAGCAAGAGAACATTTTGTAGCTCACCAATTGTTGATCAAGATCTATAATGGTAACCACGGATTAGTCAAGGCAGCGGCCTTTATGTGTTCGTTTAGTCAAGCTCACAATAATAATCGATCGCGCAATAGATTATACGGTTGGATTAGGGAAAGAGTAGCACAAGCCATGTCTGCATCGCAAACTGGTACAGGTAATTCGCAGTATGGTTCACGGTGGGTATCTAATCCGGATACACACGAAAGTTTGTTGATAAAGGGAGATATGCCTGAAGGATTTTACATTGGCAGAAACCTAGCGTGGAAGACATGCATTGTATGTAATCAACGACATTTATTTAAAGAAAGAAAGACATGCAGCAATATCTGTGCTCTTTCTTTAAGTAGATTGCCGAGAAAGCAGGTCACTGGGGACAATCTTCTTGCCAAAACAACAGAGAAGATAAATAAAGTTATATATAAACTGACTTGTATTCATTGTGGTAACGAATTTGATCACACCAACAGATATAGAAAATGTTGTTCATCTTCGTGTATACACCAGGTATCATCGGGTGCAGCACGTGAAAAAACAAAGAGAGGTGTTGCCGATGATTTTGGGAATGTATTTGATACCTTGACAGAGGCGGCAGATTATTATAAAATAACTGTAGAAGCAATAAGGTACCGCATTAAGATTGGGCGGTACTCTTACACAAATTAGGAAGAATTAGCCGAGTTGGCCTAGCGGCAGCAGTCTTGAAAACTGAGGACCTTGAAAAAGGTGTGTGGGTTCGAGGCCCACTTCTTCCGCCAAGCACATTATGGACGAGAATAAAGATAACGATAACTGGACCATCTTCGAAACAATGATTAAGAAGATGTTTCCACCAGAAACATACAAAGACTTTCTCGTTCACGCCCGTAGAAATTACTTTTCAAAGAAGGTAAGTGAATATCGCCACAAAGAACGATCAAGAACAAATCGTTGGCGTAAGAATTAGTGGGTTGCCAGAGTTGGCCTATTGGCGTATCTTGGAAAGGTGATGGTTGCGAAAGCGACACAAGAGTTCGAATCTCTTACCCACTGCCAGCATTAGGATGTATTCAGCAAAATTAAATAACCATCCAAATTTGGTTGCCCAGGCCAAAGGGGCCACGCTACAATAAGGGTTCGATCCCCGGGCATTCGTAGCAACATCCTGTAATACGATAAATACTTGCATCATGAAAGACACGATCAAAATCATTCTGCCCGAGATCAAGACGAGGAAGAAACCACCTCCACAGTCTCGCGGTGGGCAACATCGTGATCCTCTCAAATATACGAGGAAGACCAAACATCGAAACAAAGACCCAAAAGGGTCTTTTCTTTTGATACATTGACACAGATGTCGTTACCGCATACAATTAAACTTTACAGCGCAAGGCCGGAGGCAGATATGAAGATGCAAGCAACCCTCCACACCAGTGGTAAAGGATACTGGAGTAACCAAGTTAAGACAGTGTCTGTAATCAGGGCTCGCATTGCCTATCTGAATGACACAACATCCTTCGGCGAATTGCATGTTTATTTCGATACGAAAACGTGGTTTGTCCCAAAGGATGGATTGATTTATTCGGATAGCAAATTCCTCATCGAACTTCGCCATGCGTTTCAATCATTTGGATTCAGCACGGCTGCCGTCGATAACATCACATACAGCGAACAAGGTATGCAGGGCGATGACTATGTCAGCCTTGATGTTGGCGAGCGTTTCTTGAATGACCCAAAAACAATCGAGCTTTTGTTCGATAATGCGAGTTGACACTGTGTAAAGTTGAGCATATACTTACTCTAATGCGCCTGTAGCTCAATTGTCAGAGCAGTGGACTCATAATCCATTGGTTGGGGGTTAGAGTCCCTCCGGGCGCACCATTCACAATGTTTAGCAGCCCACGTAGGTCTTTGCACGGACCTAACGGACCGAGAATTAACTTGGATGGGGTGCAAGCCAGAAAGTCCCCAAAGGGCTTTTCGCCTGAATTGACAGGGTGGGCCGCTAAACATTGTTTCATCAGATTGTTGACCAATCCACCAAACTGTAGCATAATATAGTTTGTTCATAAGGAGAAGCAGTGAGCATTCAAGTCAACATCAAGAAGGGTTTTTACCGCGGCAATCCCGTTCAAGGGACCTATGTGCTGGTGAAACCACTCCAGCATGGCGCCCGCGGATCGTTTGTCACCATCAAGAATCCATCGCCCGCAACGGGCCATCCACCGGTTCAACGTGTGACCGTAGAAGAAGGTGACTTCACCCTGCTGGATGCGAATGGTGCCGAGCTCGAGAATCATGTGGTGGTGGATGCACCTGTGAAGGGGTCGAGTGCGCCTGCAGTGTCCGCCAACTACGAGCAGGCCTTCATCGAAGCCGAGAGTGAAGAAGAAGCAATGGAACGCATTGCCGAAACCTTCGTCATGCTCGACAAGATTGTCGATGCCTGTGCTCGCAACGTCGTTCGTGGTTTGGTGGTGTCGGGCCCGCCGGGTATCGGCAAATCGCATGGTGTCGAAAAGCAACTCGACTCGGCGAACATGTTCCGCACAGTGCAAGGCAAGGACCCGCATTACGAAATCGTCAGTGGCGGCGTATCGAGTATCGGCCTGTATCAGAAGCTCTATCACAATCGCAAGGCCGAGCAGGTTCTGGTCTTCGACGACTGCGATGGCATCCTATTCGAAGAAGAATCGCTGACGCTGCTGAAGGCTGCGTTGAACAGCGGTGACCGTCGTCGTATCTGCTGGAACAAGGAATCCCGCGTCCTGGCGCTCGAAGACATCCCTGAACAGTTCGATTTCGAAGGATCGATCATCTTCCTGTCGAACGTCGACTTCGAAGCAACGATTGCCCGCAGTTCGCGTATCTCCGCCCACCTCGAGGCAATCATGTCGCGCTGTCACTACATGGATTTGGAGATCGGATCCACACGCGACAAGTTGCTACGCATCAAGCAAGTGATTCGGGCTGGCATGCTGGATCCGTATCAACTGCCACAGGAGAAGGAAGACGAGCTGATCGAGTTCATATTCAACAACGCAGATTATCTGCGTGAACTGTCGCTGCGCATGGTGAAGAAGATTGCTGACTTCATCAAGGCCGATCCGGCTGATTGGCGAAACATGGCCGAAGCCACGTGCTTGCAGCGTGAAGCGAAATTCAAGCGTCTGCTTGAGAAACGTAGGGAGGCTGAGCGCCGCGGCGCGGTGTTGGCTGAAAACGTTTAAACATTGGTGATCATTAGAAACTGCCATTTCATAACGACCTCTACTAGAGTTGGGTAGATCGTCTGTTTATTTCTAAGGTTGATGATACCTGGGTTCGATCCCGATTAGTTCAATTACACTGAGCGATAACTTTGGTTATCGCTTTTTTTTGACTTTCGCTGCGAGAGATCATATAATAGATGCATTAGAGGAGAAAACTATGGCTTTCACTAAATTAACTACAACACAGAAACAATTCCTCGAAGAATATCTTCGTGGTACAAATCGTACACTTTCATCTCGCCAGGCTGCTGCAACATATGGCATTATGAATTTGAGAGCACGTATCTGTGAAATGCGAAAGGCCGGATTACGTATCTATAATACCCAAAACACCGAAGGTAGGACTGCTTACCAAGTAAGCCGTCGTACAGTCGACGGAACTCAAGGACGGTTGTTCTAAGCTGACGTAATCATTGTGTTGCAACACAGCCCGCCATAGTGCGGGCTTTTTCTTTAGTTACATACCTTTACACTTAGCCAGTTGACACCTTAGTTCCCTGCCAGCATAATAGATACATGGATGCAACAAATGCGCCATGATCCCTAAACCCAACCAGGAGTTATATACCATGACCAAAGGTGTCCGCGAATTCGCCATCGCCAAGTTCAACGAACTCGTTCCGCAGCTCAAGGAGCTCGGCAACACCAAGTTCCGCAAGGCCGTGATGGCCGCCATCATGGAGAAGTGCGACGTCAGTCTGGCGTCGGCCGCCACGCACTACAACCACGCCCTGAAGAACGCCAAGACCAACGCGCCGGCGACCGTCGAGGGTCTGGGCCGTCCCGAAGACAAGAAGGGTGGCCGCAAGCCGATCCATCTGGTCAACGTGATCAAGGTGAAGACCGGCGAAATGGTCGCCGAAGGCATCAGCCGCGCCCAGGCCGCCGAACTGGTTCGCCAGGCCGAAGCCAAGAAGAAGGCCAAGCTGGAAATCCAGGAAGTGAAGAAGGCCGAGCCGGCGACGACCGAGCAGACCGCCGAAGGCGCGCAGGCGGAAGCCACTGCCGAAGCCACTGCCGAAGCCGCTGCCGAAGCCACTGCCGAAGCGGTCGCGGCCTGATCAACCAACCCGGCGGGATACACGTGTATCCCGCCCACAATGGAGTCTGATGTGAAAATCGACAAGAATTCCCTACTGTGGCGACTCGCCACAGTTTATGGTCCCATGTGGGACAGCACCAACCATACCAATGTCTGCAAGCTCTGGCGGTCAATCCTGCTCGGTGGCCTGGTCTGCTGCCTGCTGACGGCGGCAGGTGTGCTCGCCGGTGTTGGTGTCGGCTCATTCCTGTTCTGGGTCTATATCTCCCTGACGGTCCATTCCTTCTTCATTCCGGTGCCGGCTCTTTTGATTTCGTTCATTGTGGTCGGACTCGCCCTATTCGCCGCAGGTCTCTGGTTGATGGATTTCGGCCGGTCGCGCCTCGAAAAGTGGAGTGGACCCAAATCGGGCGGGCTCATCGACATCGGCGTTCAACGCGTCGTCGATTGGCATTCGAAGATCTGCACGTCAGTCACGATCACCGACGGTGAATCCCAAGATGGATGACTTCGTTTACAACAACGAAGATGAAGGGGATATGGGTCAGCTGCATTCGATCCATATCCCACTCAATGCGATTGCCGCTGTTAGACGTGCTATGCCCACAGGGCCTAGCCGTTTATTTTGTGCGGATTGTGGCGGAAAAATCCCGCTACAGCGTAGGCTCGCTGTGCAGAGCTGTCAACGTTGCATCCCCTGCCAACAAGCACATGAGAGTATCAAAAAAAGGTAGACAGCATACACTGCCCATGCAACAATAAGGACATGATGCATATACGCAAGGAGAAGCAATGAACGCCAAAGAACGTGCAGTCGAACTCTACATTCAACACATCGAACTTGCGAAGACCGACGGCCGGGCATTCCGTAAGACTGTCATGGAACAACTCATGCAGGAGACGGGCTGCTCCTTGGCTGCTGCTGCGACGCATTATAACAATGCGAAGAAGGCCAATCCCGTCGAAGGGCTGGGTCGTCAGAATGCGCTGGCCACCACTGCCAAGAAAGTCGACGGCACCACTGCTGAAGTCGACGACAACGATTGCTTCAGTGTGTTGGAGATCAACAACGGGGCGGTCGGCCGCTGTCAATCTTTCATCATGCAAGGTGATGCCAGCGAGACGTTCGATGCGAAGGTTATGCACTGGCCTCAATCAGTGTGGGTGATGATTCAGGGGCTCGGTCCGGTGGCGGGTGAAACCTACAAGCTCGAACCCGGCGAGAAAGAAATCAAACGGCATACGCCTGTTGACGCGTAAGGCGTCAGGGCATATAATTGTTGTACTGGTTAGGGATACGCCAGCCTAAGTATCCCAAAACAAGAAAGGTGAAAGATGGAATCGACTGCCTTCATTCGCGAAGCGAAGAAGATGATCCAAAAGATGCCGCGGGTCAAAACCGAAGACCGCGAGCAGTTCCAAAACGAGCTGAATCGTCTGCTCCAAGGGTTGCACAACCCGACGCTGATGACGGCCAACGACCTGATGGCGGCGGCCAAGGAGAACGGCTTCACGGTCGAAGCTCGCGTGCAGCATCGCCTGGTCGAAGGCGAACGGGCCTGGCAGGGCTGATGCCATGTGGCTCCCCATTCTCGGTCTTGCCATTGGCCTGCTCGTAGGATGGGGGCTCTACTGGCTCATCGCTAACGCCTTCATCCTCTGGGTGAACTGGCGCGAGTGGATTTGGGATTCGGAGGGCAACCTTGCTCTTCGGATCCTGAGTTTTCCTTTCTTCCTGATACTTACTGTATTTGTAGCCATCTTTGCATTCATGGCATTGCGAGCCATTGCCGATTTCATCAAAGCAATCATCGGTTGATCGTCTGCATAAACTGTGCAATAATAAGTTATTGCGTTTTATTTGGAAACTCAAATGCACACGAAAGAGTCAATTCTGAAACTGCTCCGTAATGATGACCGGGCAGTTGTTCGTGCGTTACTTGTGCTGACAGCGCGCCAGACGCAAGACGAGCAGACATCTGAAACCACACGATATCTAAATGGCAGGGGATTTCGACCGTGCCATGCCCGCGTGGGAACATCTATGGCGGGTTTCTTCAAGCGCAGGGGTTATCTGACCCCGAACCAAATTGAATACTGGCGCAAGCATGATAAGGCTGGCAATATGCGTATCGGTATCTACTGGGCCCAGTTACCCGAAGAGGCTAAACTGAAACAAGAGCAAAAAGATGCGGCGAGTCAGCAATCCGTGTAAGAGTCGTGAAAAGCTACGGCAACGTCGACAGTGTGCGACGATTCGCCCACGTAAACGGGGATTTGGCCCATTGAAGAGATTGAAGTTATCTCGCCCGAAGCGGAGAAAATGATGGATCATCGAATCATGCAATTTGCCCAAGAAGCTCGTGCCTGGGCCGAAAAGATTGCTCCCGAAAAAGGCCATCCGAAAGAACTCGGTGGAATGTGTGCTCTCGCCAGCGCAAAGCTTTCACAATTGCTGCACCGTGCTGAGATCCCACACAGGATCTGCATGGCATCGGAAAGGTCGTGGTGTCATGTGTTCATTACGCACGACGATCACATCATTGATGTGACTGCCACCCAATTTGCGGAATACAACGATACACCGATTCTGGTGATTCACGAACGGCTGGCAGCAAAGAATTGGTTCCACACAATTGTTCAAACCTTCGACAATCATCGACAGCTCCGTCGTGTGCAACGGCGTGATAGGTGGCCGAGCAATCAGATTGCGATGCTGAAGTAAAGATCCGAGAGAGATTCGGAATTCAAAAACCGAATCTCAGAATAACCATACAAACTAATGTGTGAGGTCAAGATGAAAAAGCTATACATTATCGTGGGGTTGATCCTTGCAATGGGTCTCACACAGACGGCCTATGCTGATCGTGACGACGTGCTCGGCCTGGCGCTGGCCCTTACCCTTCCGAACATCATCTACGGATTCAGGCCGCCGCCGCCCCCTGGGTACTATAGCCCGCCGCCGGTTGTGTACTACAATCCGCCTCCTGTTGTGTATTATAACCCGCCGCCGGTGTACTACTACAGAGGCGACTACGACAGGGGTCGTCGTTATTCGCCCGAAGGTTGGCCGCGCGACGATAACCGCCGTTGGGATGATCGTTAACATCCTCTTGTGCTCAGCTCTGATTGACTATACAATAAGCTGACACAAACACACAAGAGACCAGAAATGATCTTCTTCAAGGTTGCATACGAAAATGCCAGCACGACGGCCACTCGTGCTGCGCTGGTCTCAATCGCCGATGTTGAAGAATGTGTCAACCTGCGTATTTCGCACGGTGAAGATGCTTTCCTTGTTGCCATCCGTCGGCGCCATACTCCGAAGAATGTCGAAAAGTTCGCCAAGCTCATCCAAGATAAGGTGTGGGCAGTGAACAACGGGGCCTATTGCATGGCCTCGGAGGTCAGCTTCGAGTACTACGATAGCCATATGTGAGGTCTGAATGGTTGACAACATCGTCTACATCTACATCAAGACTTACATCTATCTCGGATTGGCCATCACGCTGCCGGTATGGATTCTTCCCTACATCTATGTGAAAGTTCGACAAAAAATGCTTGCTCGACAATGCAGGCCGCTGTATACTGTTTGAACTGTCACACACAACGTCATCGATCATGTCCCAAAGCCAACAAATTCTCGATCGCTGCAAAGAAAAGTTCGCACTGGCGAAACAGTTGTATCCCCATCTCGCCGATCGTTTTGACAAGGTCGGCATTCGGATCGACCTGAAAGGGCGCGCCGCCGGAATGGCCTGTATGCGGAATAGGAACGAGTTCTATATCCGTTTCAATGCGGATATGCTGACACGCGAAGCATTCGACCATGTCCTGAACGAAACCGTGCCGCATGAAATTGCGCACATCATCTGTTTCATGGACCCGCGCTATGGAAAGAATCATAACCACGGATGGGCGAGCGTATTCCGTTCGCTCGGCGGCAGCGGCAAGCGAGGGCACACCGAAGAGGTAGTGTTCGGAAAAGGGTACACATACGAATATATCACCGACCGGGATGTGAAAGTTCGTGTCGGTGACAAGCATCACCGTTATATTCAGGGCGGTGGCATCCTGACGTGGAAGCAAGGCAAAGGCAAGGCCGATCGATATTGTGCCTACTCCATTGTTGGCCACCAAGGTCGCACTCTGCAGAAACCCATCCAGAAAGAAGGTCAACCCAGGCTCACAGCGCAACAGGTCATTGAACGTGTGCAGAATGCCACAGTGACAGTCCGCGATCCGCTTGGTCTTCTTGGCGGTGATACCGCTATTCGGCCCACTCCGAAATCGGCGTCGAAGCTGACTTATAGGCCCACGGTGGCCGTGTCCACGCAAAAGGTGCCGGGTGAGTCCAAGGCCGCGACCAGCCGCCGAATCATGCTCGAAGGCTATCGAGCCGGCAAGTCCTACGAGGCGATTATCGCCGAAATGATTGCTGCTAACGGATATGATCGTGGGCTCGCCCGCGGCACGTTCAAGGCCAATGCTCCCAAAGTTGGCATTCCCGACACTTTCGGAAAGTAAACAGTGGAAACCCTTCATCGCCCCTGGGAAACCAAGCCGCTCGAACAGTTCACTGAGGCTGAGCTGGTCCATTGGGTCAACTGGTATACCAACGGGCGGAAGGGCCCTGTGATCTTCGATCCCGAGGTTATTGTGCATAATATCCTTCTTTGGGAAAGATCTCGGGATACAAGGCAATCAAATACAGAGTGACAGTATACCCGGCAAGTGCTATTATTTAGACTTAACAGGAGCAAATCATGCAAATCACCCGAGTCAGCTTCTACAGTCGCAAGAAGCATACCATGGAAATTCCCGTGACCCATGAGCAACTTGCCGCATGGCAAGACGGCATGTTGATTCAGGATGCCATGCCGAACATTTCGACCGAGCATCGCGAGTTCATCATGTCGGGTATCACCCCCGAGGCCGAACACATCAACACCCGGTGCCTGGGGTATGGCCGATATGATCCGGGCGATCACGACAACTTCCTGAAGATTTCAATCACTCGTTGACCGCATAGCCAACGAGTCGTATTATAAGTCTAAAGGAGCCGCACATGACTGTCACCGATACGCAGCGTCAACAACTCGCCGGCAAGACCCGACTCACTGCCGTGCGCATCTTCAATGGACATTTCTCCAAGACCGTGTTCCTGCACCTGTTTCACAACGAGCAGGGATCGCCGGTCCTGCCGATGGGTGTGCTCAATACCATCCTGCGGAAGTTGAAGGTGCCGCACGGCGTGACCATCAATTTCGGCTAAGGAACCAACATGGATATCATTTCCCCGCAGCAAATCCTTGAAGGCATGCTGCTGATCAGCACTTCGGATTTCAACCACTTGCCGTTCATTCTGGATGGCACGCACGAGGTTCCCATCAAGAGTGCCTTCTACTTCATCGCAACGGGTCGGATGCCGATGATCAAATCCGATCTCGAAGAAGAGAAGGTCTGCCAAACCTACGATGCTTTCCTCAATACGCTTCGCAGTGTCATCGAAAGGATCTTTACGGCGGCCGCTGCCGAACAGCGTCGGGAAATCCTTGCCGAGCTCAGGACTCACAATCTGCCGCATCCGGAAGGTACGGTCGCTGAGCTCGCCGTCAAGTACGACGTGAGCAAGTCCGAGATCCGGCGGCAAAAGGCAGCGGGCACACTGGCCGAATTCCTGGAATGCAAGCGGCAGCAACTGTCGCTTGACAAGCAATCCCTACCCTTGTAATATAGGGTATATACAGCCCTGTATGGGAAACTGCACGAAGCCCCATGCAATCCCCGGGTAAGCTACGCCACCGGCTGGAAAGGTAGCATCTCCGCAGGGTATCGGAAATGAACATTCACGTTGAATTGCTGAAGCAGGCCCGAAACAATCTTGAGACATTCCGTATGTCATCGGAGCCAGGCATCTGCTATGCTGTTCATTGTGCGATAGATCAGGTTGCGGGTAATCCACTCAGTGTACGATGCGCCGCATGGGAAATACAAGATCAAATTGCGAAGCGCCTTGGCCTTTGCCACGTCTATTACCACAAGTGGCTTGTTCACCATGGCCACACTACCAACGAAGAACTCGAAACCCAAGCAGGCCTGGAGAAGCTTCGCCGCAGCCGGCTGGCGTGGATTGACGCACTGATCGAGGAATTCTCCAATGAACGATAATCTCATCAACCACCTGAAACAGATCGCCCACCTGTTTGGCAAGAACAAGGACCAGTGGCGGTCCCGTGCATTCAGCAAGGTGGCTGATGAAATCACCGTGATGGGTAAACCCGTTGTGGTTGAGGATGGAATTCTGGTCAGTAAGATCCGTGGTGTGGGTGATGCCATCAACGACGTGATCGTGCAATTCCTGGCGACTGGCACGAGCCAAAAGTACGAGAAGCTGCGTGCTCTGCTGCCCAACGAAGTTGTCGAACGATTTGATGCACCGGTTTGCAGGCGTACGGTCACTCGGCTGCTCCAGCCGCTTACCGCCGCGGCCATCGATTGGGAGTTCGCCGGCAGTATGCGGCGTGGTTCCAAAACAGTCAAGGATGTCGATGTGATCGTATGCCTGCATCACGAGTCGCCGACCGACACTCGTGAGAGGGATCTGGTTCTGAAGTGCATTCTGGATGCTGGATTGGAACCCGATGTTCGCAATGGCAAGGAAAAGATTGGCGTGTCGGTGCCGATCAAGAGTCAAGGTCGTTCTTTCACGCTGGATCTGAACTTCACCTTCCCCGAGCATCGTGGTGCTCATTATCTGTACTTCACCGGGCCGAAGAGTTTCAATATCGAACAGCGGGCCCGTGCCAAGGCAAAAGGGTTGACGCTGAATCAGCGCGGACTGTATAATAATGACGTGCTGATTGCAAGTAGGACCGAGGAAGACATCTTTGCCGCCCTTGGTGAACAATACATCGAGCCTGCACTGCGGGCGTAATTGGAGAGCAACATGCCTGACCTGATTCCTTTGAGCATCGAAGAAGCCCGCAAGAAGACCAACTGCCTTGTCGAGCTCAAGGTCGACGGCACTCGCATCACCTTCAAGGATCACGGGCTCTACAGTGATCGTGACATCGACCGCACGGATCGTTTCGGACATGTCATGGAAGAAGTGCGTACCCTCAACTGGTGCGTGCGTGGCGAAATGGCCATCCCGGGCGGCAATGTGCTGCAGGTGAATGCCCGCAAGAACTGGCCACGTGCCAAGTTCCACATCTTCGATCTGTACGACTACAACGGGCAGGACATCTACTACCAGGGGCCATTCAAGCGTCGTGAGATCCTCGAAGAGATCATGGCCAAGAACAACTTCATGCATCTGCGGCTTCCAACACGGTTCGCCAGCGTCGATGAAGGATGGGATTTCATTCTGCGGCATAATCTCGAGGGCATCGTGCTGAAGGATCCGTTCGGCAACGAATTCAAGGTGAAGCAGCTCAAGGAAGAGAAGCTGCGCATCCTGCGTCATGAGCCTGGCAAGAGCAAAGGTGCTTTCATCATCGTGCGTGATGGTGTGCTCGGGCGGGTGTCCGGTACCAGCGAAGGGCTTGTATCGCAATATCACAAGCTGGCAGGTCAGGGCGCCGATGTATATGCCGAAATCGAATATCCGTTCCTGACGGAAGATGGTCTGCCGTATCAACCGCGACTGCGCCGGCTCGGAACTCCGGAAAGCCTTGCGATGGAGGCATGATGTCAACTACACAACAGAGTCACGTCAAGCTGATCGCTGAACGTTTCGATCTCGATACCGAAGACTGGCATTTCCAGATCGAACATACCGACAACGCCGGCAAGTTCTACATCCCGGGAAGCATGAGTCTCAACATGGTGGCCCTACTACTCGGTAATCGAGTTGTTCAGACTCTTCGGCCCGGTGACATCTTCGACGTGAGGTGTCAATCGGATCTTTTCTCTGAGAACTGATAGCGGTAGACCAATACCGCTGCCTGCGTTAATATATACACATGACCAAGATCCAGCAAGCCCTAAAAGATGGCGCCCAGTGTTCCGATGATCTGGGTGTCGAATTCCGCAACAGCTACAGCGGTCGCGCCATGTATGGCAAGTCCTGTGTAGGGCTCGTCGGCTCACACGAAAGCTGCATGAAGGTTGTCGGTTTCGCCATCGAAGACCTTGCACAGTCTCTGTTGGACGGCGACGAACCCGACTTCTATGAGTTCGGCCAGTGTGTCGATGCACTGATGCATTTCCGTACGGACAGCATGGGGTTCGATGTGATCTTGTATTGGCCGGATCTGGAACCCTTGCCCGAAGAGAACGAAGATGACTGAGCGTATCGAGGTCACCCTGCTGAAGGAATCCAAGGCCTGGTATCAGACCCAGGATCCAATCACTGTGTATGATACCGGAACTGGCATCTGTGCTGCTATCGGGGTCATTCGCGATAAGGCGTTGAGCGCACTACGAACTTTCTCCGATAAGGAGCAGGTATATGACGCTAGTAATCGCCTTTTCAGCCACATCGGTGGCCTCCTAGGTAGTCGCGAATGGTTGAGTAGCTGGCTTGTTGCCAATGGGCACACCACGCGCGAGTTTCTCAATACCCCGGAAGGGAAGCAGAAGATCTTCAATACCCGGTTGGCCTGGTTCAACGACATGATCAAGTACTGGGAAAATTATGACGAGAAATGAATCGCTGCGTGCATTGCTTGGCGCCTCCACGGTGGCTGCCACTTTGCTGTTCACGATATGGCTCTTTCACCTAGCCGATAACACGCTGGTGCCGGTGAATGAGATCGCCAACGACTATCAACAGTTCACCGTACCTGCTGCGCGGGAATCGTTGGTAGCATGCCAGAAGAAGGCATTGACTCAGGGCGGGCTGACTTACAACCAAGACAAAACCTGTGTACAGACTGCTCGCACCATCGAACATACTACGGCAAGGACGCAGACACTTTACCAAGTGTGGGCTCAAGTGTTAAGCCAAAATAAGTAATTCAGATTTACAGATCAAGGTAGGAATTCTAAATAGGAATCCTACCTAAACTTTTGACCGCAGGTTCCTCGTAAGATTTAAGATTTGTGAACCAAATTTGCGAGATGATTTGAGCTCGAAATTTGAGGCCTTTAACATACTACGGTCGCTACTCTGCTATTGTTCACACGCTGATCGCTGCTTGTAGGGGCTAAAAACCGCCATAATAAAGCCCTGCTATGCAGGGCTATAAGCGTAATGCAGCAAGCGTTACATCGTAACCCGCATCAGCTTCTTTCGCAGCATGTACCCGATGGCAGGTGCCGGGATGACAAACACTTTCCCGTTATCGATCTCTTCTGCCACGGTGATCATCCCGAAGTCTGCCGAAACGATCTTGCAGATGTAGAACACATCGGCATTATAGCCTTTGATGAAGTGTTTGGCACGTTGCAATAACGTGGGCTTGGTCAAGCGCTCAACATCGACAGTGACAAGCACCTTGATCTTCGTCGTTCGCCGGGCGGCATTGAGCACCAACTTTGCCAAGTGGAGGTCAACCTTACGTTTGAAAATCATTTCTGTACTCCAGATTGAAAAAGCTGTGTTACGATCTGTCACAGATTTTGCTTTCATAAGTTACATCTTGTAACAGATCTCGGATGCCAAAGTTACATCTTGTTACAAATCTCGGACATCAGAATCTGAACCTACGGTCCAACCTGCGAGAGGGGACCTGCCCCAGCCTCGTAATCACAGATTCAGATTCTGATGTGCAGATGTGAGATGCTCCTGGTTTTCAAACTAGCGGCCATGCGAAAGCGCCCCAAGTGGGGCGCTTACGTGCTGCTCAGGCTTCGACCAGTTGCAGCTTCGCTTTCTTCTGCTTCAGCGCACGCTCGACCATCGCCTGCGCTGCTTCGCTGTCGAGCCCTTCGCCGACGATGCTGCCATCGCTGACCTTGATGACGTTGAAGGTCTTCGGCGCAACTTCTTGCACTGCCGGCTCGGGGACAGGATCATGTTCCGCGGCCGAATCGATGCCCATTTGCTGATCGATGAAGAGCACAGCCTTGTCGCCGATCGCAGCAGCTTCGGGGCGCACCTTCTTCTTACGACCACCCTTCTTGTCCTCGGGGCGGCCCAGACCTTCGACGCTGGCCGGATCGCTGGCCTTCACGAACTTGAACGCATCGTTGTAGTGCGTGGCAGCCGAGGCGAGCGTGCAGCCGAACTCTTCCATCAGGAACGCCATCACGGTCCTGCGGAACTCGGTGTTGCCCATTTCGGCACGCTGCGGAAGCGTTTCGACGAACTTGGTCCGGGCTGCGGGGCGAATGCCTTTGTCCATGTTGGACTCCTTGCTGGTGGGTGAATTGATGTAAAACAGTATAGTTGAATGTGCTTTCTGCGTCAACCATCTAAAGTGTAACAGTTTGTATCGAATGGCGCAGTAGTTTCAACTGTCTAAAGTATACACCCTGCACGCGCAGCTTCAACCTACTTTACACTCTGTTACATCGTTATGATCGTGCGGTTATAGGCAAGGTTCTCAACCCTTGTTGCGAGGCCGTGCTGATCTCGCAGTCGTGCCTGTGGGTCGCAGGTTAAATGCACGATCATAACGATGTAACAGAGTGTAAGGGCGATAGACAACACTGTTGTAGGCCTATATTATTAACACATAGTAATTAACTGGAGTCCAAAATGGAAATCGCGCTGCAGACCGCAAAGGATTACATTCGGGCACGTGGGTTCAGCACGCTCACGCCCGAAGCTGTGCGTGCGTTCCTTTCCCCGCTCAAGGGTGCAACGTTCGCTGAACTCGTGCAAGTCACTGATGTTGCACTTGCTGCCAAGCACAAGGCCGAATCCATTGTGAAGGTCAGCGTTGCCAACGTGCAACTGTTCAACAACCTCAAGGACTTCACCAACGTGTACGTCAACGCGGTGAAGCGAACTGCCGAGAAGCTCGGGCTCGATAATCGGCAGAATATCGATAATTTCGAATCCCAGGGCAATTACTTCGAGCACACGGATTGTTATAGCTTGTGCAAGCACAAAACGGAGGACAAGTATTACCTCTTCCTGATTTACAACCGCGCCAGTTCCGTTTATGTGAAGGATGGGCTGATTCTCCCGAAAGAGGATGTCGCGCACTACCTGACTCCTGCTGCGGCCCGCAAGCTGATGGAGCCCGAGGCTGTCAATTACAACAAAGCGAATGACGTGCATCACACTGTGCAACTGCGCGTGGTCTCGCTTTCCAATGTTGTGAGTGTCCATGCGCTCCACGAGGAACTGCTTGCATAAGGGAGGTAGCGATGGCTAAGACTCGTACACCCGCACCGCAGTATGTCAAGGAAGTGCGGGCGATCATCAATGAAGTGTTTCCGGACGTCCCGCAACAGGATAGGTACACGAATGTCTACAAGGAATCTCGCACGGAGAAGCGGTACATCAGCACACTGAATGCTGCTGATTACTCGATGAAGCTTCTCGAGTTGCAAACCCGTCTGCGGGAGGATGTGGCGTGGCCTACCGAGATCGATGTGAAGCCCACCAGGTTCAAAGCACATCAGTACTATGTTTCGCTGATTGTGCGAATGCCACTGTAAAAGAGTGTAACAGTGGTTGCACTCTAGCTCCTAAGTGCTATACTAACAACATAGTCACTTAGGAGTTCATCATGCGCAAGATCTTCAGCTTCGCCGCGGCGCATTACATTCAGGTGCAGTCACATGAGCTGCCCCGCGTAGAAGTGCGTGCAGCGTGTGTGGAGGGGAAGGATATCCAAAGCGCCTTCGCCAAAATCAAGGACTTCGACACCTGCGCGGGTGCAGTCGAGGTCTTTGGTTCCGAAGTGCAGCACCTCTGCATCACACATCACGAACAACTCGTGCGCGAAGAGACCCATGCCCAGTGGGAGCGGTTTGCACAACTCGCGAGGGAAGGGGAACTCGGTGAATGGCAGTGCGTCTACACCGGACCCAAAACTCTCGAAACTCTGCGCGACGAATCCTTCGCCGGGTTTATGGCAAGTTTCAATTAAATCAATTGCATGCCAGTATAGTTGTGTTATACTGGCATTGTACGCATTAACGCGGAGATGCAATGACCGAAAACAAATTCTACGACCAGGGATGGAATGCCCGGGTTCGTAACGAAAAGTACGACCCGTCGGCCACGCGCGACTGGCGTGATGGCTGGAAGGATTGCAACGAGGCCGACGAAGAAGATCGCGTCGAAATCTAAGGATAGACATGAGCACAAACTTCTATTTCGCTCCGGCAGAGGATGCGAAGGATCTCGCTTTGTTCGGTGAGCTGCACATCGGCAAAGTCTCGGGTGGCTGGGAATTTGGCTTCCAGGCTTATGTTGAGGAAGGTGGCCCGCGCCGCGTCACTGTCAACCAGGACAGGACCCTCACGATGGGGATTGTCGTCCCGCCGCTGATCATCAAATCCTGGGACGATTGGAAAAGGATTCTGACCAGTACCGACGGCATCATCCAAGACGAATACGGGCATGTCATGTCCTTCGCTGACTTCGAAGAGTACGTGAAGCTTCGCGGCCCCGGCAAGTACTGGGGTGATGGATGTCCGCTGCGCAACCACTACGATTATCTCGTGGAGAATGTGGCGATTCACGGTCCAGTCGATCCCGAGGTTGAGTGGAAGGACAATCGTGGCTTCAGCTTTTCCACCAGGGACTTTTCATAAATCGGTTGCACATCGCTGTCGATGTGCTATACTGAAGTTATCGTAATTGGAGTAAGCAATGCCCAAATCCAATGTTGTCAATGCCCGCATCTTCGGCACCAATCATCAGGAACGTCGCTTCACTGCCGAGATCAGTGACTTCGGTTCGAACTTCGAGTTCTTCCCCATTCCGGGCACCAACCGGCTCGGTCTCGTGGTTGTGGGTGGACCGCACAGGGCCGAGTGGGTGCTCACCGGACGACGCACCGATACGGAAGGTGATGTCGAAGCGTGGCTCCTCGAACCCTCCGAAGCAACGCTCAAGAAGCGCCGAGGCTTCGCCGGCCACACGATGGTGATTTACAACGATTAACTTTCATTCACAGGCTTGACATGCTTCGTCCCCAGTAGCATAATATAGACATGTAGCAGGGGAACAGCATGTTGAGCAGGGAAGAACAGAAGAAGTTGCAGCTCATCACGCGAACGGCACTCGTCAGCGGCGAAGGTGCTGTATCGAGCGATGAGAAGCAGTGGGTGCTCGATGTGGTCAAGCGTGAGAAGATTTCGCTACCCCTCGAGGTGATTGAAACCGCAACCGCCGCCGGTTTCGAGACCGACGGTATCTCGAGTACAGGAGAGGAGACCGCCATGCGCTAGCGATCGATACTAGAGAAAAAACCAACATAGACGACGATAGAGATAATGGCCATACTGGTGTATCTCATGGGGAGTGCACCAGTCCTAACCGATAATCGAGATTAATGATATGACCTAGCTACGATCCGCAACAAACTTGAGACCACAAAAACTTGATTACCTACCCCAAGCGGGGATAAACGGACTATATTAACGTATAGTCCGTTTCGTATTTGTGCTTCCAAATCTCGGTCTAACCTCCCCGTCAAATTTTGAATCTTAAGTATGAATACGAGATTCAGAATTTTAGATCCTGCCTCCACCTTAGGCGACATTTTAAATTCCAAATCACAACCTGCAGATTCTACAGCCTCGCAATTAGACCTGCGAGTCGATTCAGGTAGGTACGAGACCATAGCCAAAAAAATAGGATGGGCAATGCAGCTTTGCCCACCACCATGTACCCACCCCTTCGGCTCAGGCTATTAGCCCGCTATGTACGTTTTTACGCCGGTTGCTGCGGATGCAATTTGCGCTGCCTTGCAACGCAGCAGCTGATCGTTCTGCTTTGCAGCGTCACACCATTCATAGCTGGCCTTGTTCACGTACACGCCATCAGCAGTCGACCGCGGTACGAACACCGCTCCGCCGAATTCGTGCAGCCACCAAACACCAAACACACCAGCAATGCAGTCACTCTGCACGGCCCGGCTGTAGCAGGTGATTTCACCCGAATACTTCATGCCTGCTTCGATGAGTTCTTTGTGCATAGCACTCTCCTATCAACACAATAAGTATATTGATAACTTCCTTAACTTACAACCACTTTATCTATCAAAATTGTAACTGAATGTTATCTACATTCTGTAACACAAGTTACATTTAGTTACAATTCAGTTACATTCAGTTACAATCCTGTGAGAGGTGAATCAGTCTGAGGCCAGCCGCAAGTGAGAGTCTGCACGAGATGTGACGGTGTGTTACATCTCGTCCTGCGGACCAGCGACTCAGAGATTTTTAAAGAGGGGGGACTCAGCCAGTTGTCTCATGATTGTCCCTGCGCCCGCCAGTGTTTCTGGCGTGACGCTGTACAGGCTGTCTAAACAGTATAAAGCGTTTGGAGTGTAGCTGCAAGCACTTTTTTTAATGGTCTCGTACTGGCCAGTACAGATTGAGCCAGGGTCGCTGGCCTTATTGCGAGAACCATAGGCCTCGGCACTTCTGAGTTATCCACAAGACAAATAATTTGAAAATGCTCGAATTATTAAAATAACTTTAATTCTCGTAGATTAGGAATGGCCCTAACTCAAGGTCCTTTGTAATTTGCGAGAACTCAAATAAGATGTCTAAGCCTCGCAATCGAGTCTTGACCCAGCGATTGGCAGCGTCCGAGATGAGTTTGGCTCGTCGCTCAACAGTGCGTGTTGCCTTGCGAACGCCGGCTCAGCAAATCCATTACCCACACCGAGGAGGTGTATATGTAAAGGTATGTAACAGTGCTTGCACACACGCCAACAGTGCTGTATACTATATGCATAGTAGTACATATAGCCGCCTTGCGGACTTTTTTAAAAAATGGCCTCGCAACGGCGGGCAACGTCACGATGACAATAGCCGAGATGTAACATATTGTAGACTGTTACATCTTTTACAAATCCCAGTCAGCGTGTTACATACAAATTTTACAATTTTTTACGAGGGTGCTGCAAGCCGCAGCTAGATTTTTTCACCCAAATCTATAGGACCACCAGCTAGATTTTTTCGCAGGACCACTTTTCACTTTTCACTTTCACATTCTCAGATTCACTTTTCACTTTTATGAATCACTATATAGTTTCTGCCAATGAGGATCTTCTACAAGGATCACTCTTTGTAAATATCGATCGCATGTTACTATTAACCCATGTCAATGTATGGGCGCATAGCATGGGTATGAAAAATTTCACGTATAATGGTGTATCAATATACAATGAAAAAGATGCACTACTCATTAAGCTTCAATTTGGTAATAAAATTACAATAGCTAAGGTATGAAATTATATACAGTATACGCAAATGAAGATACTATGTCTTATTCAGAATGGAAGAATGTCGATCGTATTATAATACAAGCCAGAGTTCATCGTTGGGCATCGGATAGAAATATATTTCCAATTAAACTTGATGGGCGTACAGGATATACAGCAGGTGATGTATTATTAATTAAGTTTGAATTTGGCAATGCAATTACAGTAGGTGAAATATGAAACTATATCGTATACATGTCAGCGAAGAGTATCTTGCACGTTCACGATGGAAGGACGCTGAACGTTTTATAACAAAGGTTCAAATTAATACTTGGATTGGCCAAAATGGTA
>JAEHJW020002159.1_pt1 | contig 26477 bp, 40 predicted proteins | sample 9271431 | NCBI WGS metagenome assembly JAEHJW02 | reverse complement strand
TGAGGGACCAGCAGCGCTGCGCTTTAATCAATCCACAAAGGGCTTGAAGAAAAATCCTCCTAATCTGATTCGAATGAATTGTAGAACCATGCTGGGCGACGAAATCTCGACATTTTCCCGCCCGATCCAGATCTTGCGATAATTAGGCGTCGATCTATCCATCCAGCTGTAACGTGCCACGAATCTGAGATTTTTGTGCCACGTATCTGAGACAACTTTTTGAAGTCGCAAAACGGTAAAACGTACCGACTAAAAGAGCTTCTCGGAGAGGAAAGTGAGGCCGTTTTTCAGTAGGTTTTCCACGTCAAGATCGGCCTTTTCAGACTCGCGACGCGCCTTGACGAGGTATCTCGTCGCCGTCGAATCGAAGAAATTACCAGGTTTCGCGCCATCGACTTGCTTTAGCGATCCACCGGCCGCTCCGTATCCTGAGGCAATCCAGATGTATTTCGCCTTCAAAAAAAGGGGGAAAAAGGTCGCCGCGCCGACATAGTTGCCCATCGGATCGCTTGTCAGCGTCTTCGTGTCCTGGATAAGTTTTGGCGGGAAGAAGACCGTTATTTTCTTGTACGCTCCGTATACCGTTTGCCGGATAGATCGATCCAGCATCAGGTCATCGATCTTGTCGGCGACATCCTCGTTATCCTTGAAGTAAGCCAGCTTCGCCATGTACCGATAAACCGAGTTCGCGCCGGGTATCGTGTTGCTCGTATTGTAGGCGAATTCCGCATAGTAATCCATTTCTATCCCTCCCACCATTCAACGTTCAGAAGGTCGTTAAACACGTCTTTCCCGATGTCAGCCGCGAAATAGTACCTTTGAGCCTGACCGTCATGCATTTGAGTCCCTGCAAACAGGGACATATTTGAGTGCGTCGTGGTGCCGCCTGTCGTGGCTTTGATTCCTCGATAGGACCTCGGATAAGAAATCAATCCTGGCGGAAACCTGTGAATGTAGTAATTCGCAACCGCGCTATGAAGGTTGAGGCGTCCAAGACCATAATTCGCCACATAGACCCCTTGCTGATGGTCGTAATACTTGGCGTAGCGTACCCGACCGATATTTCCATCCAGTTGCGACTGCTCGTCATAGATCACGGCGAGCATCGACTGGTAATCGTAATCCGCGTCGCTGTCGGAACATGAATAATCAGTGGTTACATCAAGATCAAATCCTTCCTCGCCCGGAGCGCCGACCAGGTATTCCTCCGAGGAACTCCATCCGGAAACGATGCGGACAGTACGAACGGCAATGTCGGAACGAAAGTCGAGGGAGGCTGGATTTCGCGGAGCGGAGAGCGTGACCAAGGTGTCGCCGCGTCGGCGTGAAAGGAGATCCATTACATGATCGTGGTAATTCAATGAAAAACCGAAATTCCGAGCGAGATTCCCGACCATTTCGAGAGCGTTACTGTACCTCTTGCCGTAATAACGATCCGTCGCCGGATTCCACTGTCCGGCGAGCGTAATGCCGCCTCCCTTGAATAGCGTGATTAGACTATCCCATCCATACCAATCCGTGTAGTTGGTAGAGAAATAGAAGTCGCGATTTGAAGGGAGAAAATGGACATCGTTAGTCCCGCCGTACGCGAGATCCATCGCCGCGATAATAATGTCCTTCAACTTCACCCATGAATCGGGCTGCGTCGGGTCGTACTGGGACCCTGAAAACTCATACACGGTGTCTATGCGGCTCGTGACCGCGTCGATTGAAACGGTGCGGAGCCTGTCGAGAGCTGAATATATCGTGATCTTCGGATACCGCTGGATCCGTTCAGGCACGCCGTCCGCGTTCGTATCGGCCAGTAAAATCTCCGATAGATGCGAATCCTTACCCGCACGCCCCTCCCAGAGGTAGGTATATCCAGCGCCCTCATCCAACTCGAATTTGAAATCAACGTCGCCAGCTCGCAGGAGTTTGTACCAGAATCCCTCCGGGTAATTCGTGTAATCATCCATTAATTCCATGTCCACCGAGCTGATTCGGAATGATGTGCCGCGGTCCGTCAGGGATGCGGGAAATTTCGTGATCGATTTGATTGTATTTCTGGTCGGGACCGTCAGTCCTGCGGTGGAGCAATCTATCGTCACCTTCAGGGTGCCGGACCTGGTTATGACTGTCGGAAGAACGTAGGTGGCCATCAGAACCTGTGGACCGCGTCAATCCTGTCGACGCCGTCGAGCGCGATCTTCAACTCACGCGTGTCCGCCGTCAGTTTCAGATTGCGGATGTTTTCGTTAAACTTCTTCATTTCGTCGAGAAGGGCATTGTTCGAGCCGGAAGCGGAGCCGCCAGCCATGGCGCCAGCCTGACTGTATGCGATCTGCAGCACTTTAGGGATGATCTCCTGCTGAGCGACATCGTAGAAAGTCCTTTCCGGCATGATGAACTCCGGCACCTCTCCGATCCTGGCGATCTGCTCTTCGGTCACCTTCGTCCCGACTGCCAGGCCGAGCATGCTCTTCGCACCGGCGAACGCCGCGTAAATACCGGCAATCGAGGCGGGAACGGTGAAGAGTGCGAAGGGGCCGAACGTCGCGACTTCCCATTCAATCGCCGAGGCAACCGCATTGAGAATCTTCGTGAGGGCGTTCGTGGTTTCAACGCCAGTTTCCGCAGTCACGGCTGCAGACCGGGCTGTCGCTCCCACGACTGTTTCAGTCGTTTTGGCAGTCTCGGCTCCCGAATGGATTGCCAGACTTGCGGCCGCGTAGACAGCCTCATTGGCGAGGAGCTGGACCAGGTAATTGATCGCCGAGTTATACATCGAGATCCAGACGGCGTCCCATCCGTTCTTCGCCTGGCGATGGATGGCGAGGAACTGGTTTCCAAACTCCACCACTCCGGCATTTATTCCGGAGAGCGCGCTGGCCGCGGCCGCGTTCTGGTCCATCCACGTCTGGACGACATAGTCCTTATAACTCTTATCGTCCATCTGCATCCGGGCGAGCGCTCCCTGATGGTCCTGTATCTGCTGTCGCAGCTCCTGCCTCTTCGCCTCGCTCACCTCTCCGGCGAGCCGGGTCTGCATCTGGGAGATGATCTCCTCCTGCCCGGCAATCGATTCCGCTGACGCGATGGGGCCGACCTGTCCGAGAGTGTTCAACGGCTCTGCGGTGGCTCTTTTCGGGGCTTGAACGAGGGGTGCTACCGCGGTTACCGGCCCGGCACTCTCGGCCTTCTTAATATCGGCGATCTGCTTCTCGATGTCGTACCTGTCCTTCGCGTTCGTCGTCAGCTTAAGTTCCGCCGTCAGTATCTTTTCGAGGTCGCTGAGCGAGCCTTTATGGTCGGTGAGGAGCGCCTCTTCGTATTCCTGCTTCTTCTTGAGCTGGTCGAGGTTCAGCTTGTCCAGATCCACGGTGGACGATGTATACTGTTCGAGTTCCTTCCTGACATTGCGTATCTCGTCGGCGACTCTCTTTCCGTTCTCGTCGATTGTGATCCCCTGCTTCTGCTTATCCTGCAGGATGTCGAGCTGATGCTGGAGCTGCTGGTATTTGTTGCCGGAGGCGTCGAGGAGTTCCCCCTCGGTCTTGAGGGTATCGTTATGGGCCTTCGATCCCTCGATGACGCCGCTCAAAGTCTTGCTGATCTCGGAATACTTGTCCGACTGGGCTTTAAGCTGGTCGGTGAGTTTCGGGTTCGCCGCAATTTGTTCCTGGAGATATTGCAGGCGCGCCTTTTCCGAATCGGATAGCATCTTGCTTGACTGAGAGTATCCCTGCCAGTCTTGCGATTGACCCGTCGTGCCCGAATAGCCGCTCCACGTCTGTGCCTTGTTGAGAAGGTCGAGGTCGGCCTGGATTTCCTTCACGCGCTGGTCGGCGTACGCTTTCCATTTCTCCTGCTGCCCCTGGCTTGCGTTCTTCGCCCAGTCTGCAAAACTCTTTAGTCCCTCGTCGCTCGCCTCCTTCGCCGCCTTGGAAGTGTTGGAGAACAGTCCCGGAAGCACCTGGAGCACTGTGATAAGGAGAGACACCGCGACGAGTATTCCGCTCGGACCTTTCAGCACATTGAGGAGGCTGGAAGACATGCTCGTCCCGGTTCGCTTCGACTCTTCCGAGAGCATCGTCAGCGACTGGATAACCATGTCCACGTTGTTACTGATGCCCATCATCCCCATGCGGAAGGACTGTTGGAACATCGAGGCGTCCTGGAGTCCCTGCGAGAACGAGATCACCGCCATCCTTGCCGTGCCGGATCGCCCGGCGAAGGCGCCCGTGGAGGCTGTGGCGTTGTCGATCTTCCCGCGCACTTCCTGAATCTGCGAGCCGAGCTCCTTGAATTGCGGGGAGCTTACATCGACTTCCTCGTACTTCTTTTCGAGGTCAGAGAGAGTGCCGTACAGGGATGCCAGGGAAGTCGCGGCGGGCTTGGTATCGATCTCGATGGATGGGATAGCCGCTGTCTCTTCGCGGACGCCCTGGACTTCCTGTCTCGCGGTCTGTATTCCCGCGAGCCCTTCGACCGAGAAGAGTATCTTTACGTTGACGTTCGCCATCAGAGGCTCCTCAAAACGAGATGCAGCAATCCGACGATATACTGCTCGGCGTACTTATAATCCCAGGAGGAAATTTCAGAGGAGAATTTCTTGTCCCGCGCGGCCTTTCTCGATACGAATTCGATCATCTCAGAATAACTCCAGTTCGTCCAGATTTCTTTCCAGGCGCGCGAGTCGGCCCCGCTGCAGTAGAAACACATTGACCGGAGGTAATCATCGATCGGCGGGAGCTCGGCCGGGTCTGGGTCCTCATCGGGATCTCCCGTTACGAATCCCGACGCGCGATTAAATTCCCGTACCGTTGCATAAAAAAATCGTTGCTGATCCCGATGAGTATGTCGACGTCGATGTCATCGAGGTCGATGCCGTCGAGCGGCTCATTCAGGCAGGCGCCCATCAGTTCCCCGAGCTTCTCCGTGTCCATGGTGATGTCGATCTCCTTCAGACCGAGCGTGACGCTGTTCTTCACGTCCTGCAGCGCGACAAAACTCTCGATGCCGTACACTTTGCAGTATGCCGCCATCCTTTTCGGGGTGATCTTCGCGAGCGTGAACTTCTTTTCGGCGAGGATGTACTCTTTCATTTGCTCCTCATTTAGAATTCAAAATTAAGAATTGAGAATTTCTTCATACCAGATGCCTTCACTCTCCGGCTTGTTGACCTCATCGAGTGCTTCCGTATGGTCCATCACCTGAAGCCCATCGCTTTCCAGCAGAGCGATCATGTCGTCATCGACTTCGACGAGCACCACTACCTCTTTTCCGTCGAGCGTCTTCCGGGCGTGGTCGTAGTCGTAATCGGGGAATGCGGACATCACTGTATCGAGCGGACCAAAAATATACTTTCGCATTTCAGACTCCGTAGATTGAGCGTGTGGCTGCAAATATGCGTGCGGCCAAGTCAGACGGGCTGACCGCACCGCTAAATGTACCGGGTGGATAATGGTATGAGGCTACAATACCCATCCGTATGTTGCCGTAACCCACGGAGGTTCTGCCAAGTTCAAAATTGGCGCTATTGCTCCCGCTACCGAAAAGAGAAAAGTCTTTGGTATAAACCCGGTCCTGGTTCAACCAGGTGGACGAGTTACCGACACGGGTAATAAATACCGACACCATTTGCCATGTGCCGCTTGTCAGCATGCAATTCATCTGACCCGATTGGATGCCATCGGAGAGGAAGAATAACCCGCTATCTGGATAGTGGTGAAATACAATTCCCGGTGGAATATCTCGCGGCCCTTTATTCAGTATTCCTGCTTCAACGTTTACGTCCGTCAGCCTCACCCAAAGTATAATCGCATAGTCAATGGCCGGGTCGTCGTTAAGAATATCGCCCAGCGACGCGTACTGACTCACTCCATCAAACCCGATGTATGGCGTTACCCAGGATGCATTATTATAAACAGTCCCTTTGTACCTGTTATTCGACGCATCGTAAATCTTGTCCGTCACACCGAAATTTCCGAGATGAGGGAGGAGTGCGAGCTGGAGACCGTCCTTCGGTATCGACTTCCAGACCTGTAGGAATTTGTATTCGTTCCTCGCCGAGTAGAACGTCGCGGAGTTGTTCAGCTCCTCCTTGTTCGCGAGCGTGTCGACCAGGTCTCCGCCGCCGATCGTCGTGAGCTTCTTCCCCTTCGGGTTGAGCTCGGCATTTATGGAGATGTTCGGATAGACGGTCTTGATCCTGTGAGACTGCTGGCCGCCGAACAAAAAGAAGTCGGTCCGCTTGTTCTTGAACTTCTCAAGCATCGAATGAGTCCCGGAATCGACCTCGAGGGAGTTCATCCGGACGTCGTATTCGTGCGCGAGCTGGAGCGTCGAGCCGCCTCCTTCGCGTTTGGTTATCTCCTGGGCCGAGATCTTCCCGACGGCGTCATCCTGGAAACCCAGATGGGCGAAGGGAAAACAATCCACGTCCGCCACACTCGGATCGCCGTTCGTGTCGACGGCCGAGATAACCGTGTCGGTTATTCCTTTGATCGTCTTCGTGTAGTCGCCCATCTCAGTATGCTCCTAAAATTATGCGTTGAAGGTTTCGGTGAAGTCGTCGACGTCGTTGACCCAGACGGTCCCGCCAAGCGTGACCTTGCTCTCGCCCTTCGGGTTCATCTCGCCGGACATGCTCATGTTGCAAATGAGGTTCTTGAACTTCCTCCCGGGGTTCGTCGCGCTCAGCGTTCCTTTCGGGACGCATTTCAGCCAGACGTACTGGTTCTTATACGTCGAGTCGAGAGTCGCGGCGCTCAATACTTCGAGGACTTCCGACCGGACATCGCAATCATAGCCGTTCTGTATCCCGGAACCGCCGCCCTCCTTTGTGACGATCTCGTCCATTTTGTAGGTCACCACTTTCTCCGACTGCAATCCGAGAGAGGTATATGCCGCCGGTTCGACGCCTCCCGCCTGGGCAATGCCGATCATGATGTCACTCGCGACAAACTTCTGCACATTGCTGATCGTCCCGGCCATACCGACGACGGGAATGAACGGTATCCCGAAAAGGGCCTGGGGGCCGATTATGAAATACGCCAGTGCGATCATGAACATCGCGGCGATCAGGACTATCTGTTTCTTATGACTCTTCAACACTTTGACCTCCATTTCAGCGGTTTATAATTATTACCAGCGCGATCTCCGCGACGATAACCGCCGTGGATCCAAGCGCCAGGGTTCTCCAAAAATCTCGGCTTCGTTCGATGCCTCTTGCATTTTGTATTGCTTCGTCGTGCTCTTTCGCCAGATTTTGTGCAATAGCTCTCAGCGTGTCTGCAAGCCTCGCCTGGACGAGCATCTTCTCAAGCCCATATCGGGGAATCGCGAAGTAGGCCGAGTCGGTCCCATTCGTGAAGACCGTGCCCGGCTTGAGTATGTAGATGTCTCCGACCTTACTTTGAGCCGATGAGCTTCGCGGCGTCAGCAGCGAGAGCGTCATCAGACTTGCCAGCAACGTCAGACTTAATCTGCGATTCAGCACTTTTCACCTTTGTTTGAACATGCTCGACGGTGCCTCTCACGGCTCCGCCTCCTATAATCCATTCGACCAGGTCCTTCCACATCTCGCCGGTCAACTTCCCGATGAAGAGGGCGACGCACGCGACGAGGAAGGCGAGGAAGAGAAGGGCAAAGGTCTTGCTCTTCAAAATCTTCGTCAACGATTCGGTAAACGCGCTCACGACTTCCTTCATCACGCCCTCATGTAGATTGTTTTGCCATCGACATCCTGCCTGATGAGCCTTTCGCGCCTCGGCGCTGGCGACCAGGATATATGCACCCATGTCGGTTCGAGTATGCACTGGTCGAAAGGCAGACTCGTGCCGACGCTTTCAAACACTTCCTTCGGCGTCATGCCCGGAACCTTGATGTCCGCCGCCTGGCCTTTCGTATGCTGCGAACCGTGAACGCCTCCAATGAGGCCGTTCAATTCATCGCATCGGTAGCCGGATGAGACAGTGACCACTCTCCCGAGCATCGCCCGGAGCGGTTCGAGTATTTCGTGGCAGAGATCGACCAGGTTCTGAAACTCGACGGAACCCGGCTCGTTCACGATGCCGTGCTTTTCCGCCGTCTCGCTCCTGGTAAACTCCGACAAATCGAAATGCTGTGACAGTCTCATTTAGCTGGCAGCCTCTTCAAAATCTCTTTAATGTCCTGTTGGATGATGTCGTTCTGTTTTTCCAGACGGTCGAATCTCTGCACGGTCCGCGTTTCAATCATCTTGTCGACTTCGTCGCGGCTTGGTCTGGACGAGACGAATATCGCTCCGCTTATTACCATCGTCACGACCAGGGCAATGATCTGAATCCAATTTCTGAGCTTGTCATCCATCCCTTTGCTCCACGCTCCATGCTCTGCTTCTGCTGGGAAAGACTCCGGCCGCTCCGCTTTTAGCTCGGCGACCGGATGTCCCTCGCGCCGTCATCTATGATTTAATAGAACTCTGGACTACGCCAGTTTAATCCTGCTGAGCCTTCTGACCGCGTCCGTCGCGTCGACGGCGAGGTTCAGGAAGAATTGCAGTCTCGACTTCGCGTCAGGATTCACGTCGTCGTCCGGGAAGTCCTGGAAGTAGAAGCCGGAGTTCGTCGAGAACGCCGTGCCCAGGTCTTCCGCGAAGCGGACGATGTAAAGCGACGTGTTCGTCTGAGCGACGCCGTCGTCTTCCGTGGACGGGATGCCCGTCGTCGTAACCGGAATCATCGGGATGTTGTTGTAGGTCGCGACCGGCACGCCGAACTGGTCGATCGACTGACCGAGAGAGTGCAGCCTTCTCGCGATCGTGTTCATCCTCGCCCAGAGGTTGCCGTTCATGAGGAGCGCGTTCGCGCCCGGGACCTTCTGGATTTCCTTGTCCAGGAGCTCCATGAAATCGTTCTGGTGGGCGTCGGTGTCGAGCGTCATCGCCGCCTGGGTGAGCATTGCCGCCTGTTGAGCGGTCGTGAACCCGAGAGCCGCAGTCTGCCCGGCCGCGTTCGCGTCCTTGATGAGGGTGGTGAGCCCGAGCATCCTGTCGTTCGCGTCGGTACCGGCGGTCATGTCGTCGCAGACTTCCGTCGCCAGGAGCTTCGCCAGCGACCGCTGACGTCTCTGCCTGATGAGTTTCAGTCCGGTTGGCGAGCCGGTGATGTTTTGATCGAGCTTTCTCACATCGTCGATCGTGATCTGGCGCCCGTAGAGCGCGAGATTCTTGGACACCCCGATCGGAGCCTGAGCGTCCGACTGGATCGCGTCCCCCTCACCCCTGGCGGCCGAGCCGCTGGAAGCGAGGCTGTCGGGATAGTTCTGGTACGTCGACGGGTCGAGCTTGAACTCCGCTACCCGGAGGATCGGGTTCTGTTCGATCATAATCGAAAGAAGTCCCTGGCCGGCGCCGGACAGTCTCGAAACTTGGGCTATGTTAGCCATTTTTCACTTCTCCTGCTTAGTTTTCTGAAACCGTTGAAAATTGCTGGACTTTCTCGAGGATACCGGCGCGTGACGGATTAAACGGCTGAGCGACCGCCTGGGATTGCTTCGGCGTCCCGTCGGAATTCTTCTGCTGGCTGTCGCCGCCCTGGGGAGGTACGGTATGCTTGTCGGGTTTGAGCTGGCCCAGATGATACTCCAGCATCTCGACATCCTTGAACTTGTCGCGAATCACCTTCTCAGTCGCCTCGACGATCCTTCCGTCTTTCTTGGCGTCGGTGATGAGCTTCTCATATTTCGCCGTCCGCTCGGCATTGATCCTGTCGGTCTGTATTTTCGCCGCGTCTTCCCGCGCTTTCTTCTCATCGGCGAGCGCGCCGGTCAGGTCCTTCACCTGCTGCATCAGTACCTTGTTCGAATCGGAGAGGGTCTGCAAAAACTCTTTCATGGCGGGGTCAGAGACTTTCGAGGGGTCTACGGAGGGGGCCGGTTTGTCGTCGAACTTCAACTTGTCGATCTCGGCCGTCACCACGGCTTTGTTCTCCGGGGTGATCAATTTCAAACTCTCAAGTATCGCGAGGAATTTCTCTTTCATGATTGTCTCCTTTGCTCTATGCTCTCTGCTCTATGCGCGTTGCTCTTTGCGCTTTGCGATAGTCGTTCATCGTGGGCAATATGCGACCCCTCCAAAAAAAGAAAATCTCACGGGTGCCGGTGGGAAAATTTTGTATTTGCGGATAATTACACTTCTTTCGCGCTGGGCTCTATGCCCTCTGCGCTATGCGAAAGGAGGATGTATGAGTTTCACGAACGCGGCTGTACTGAAGGGATTTGTCGGGGCGAATAATTTTCTCGTCGCCGATCCTGCGCCCGACGGGCTTAGTGAAGCAATGGCGCAAGCCGACGATGTGATCTACCAGACGACCGGGATCGCCGTTCCGGCCGACCCGATGACCGTTCCCGCGAAACTCCGGAATATCGGAGCGCGGCTTGTCCTATGGTTCACCGTCGGCATGGGGCAGGACCTGACCGATGCCGAGTACAAGAAGCGGGAGCGCGATTACGATGACGCCCTGGCAGAGCTCGCCGCGATCGCGAACGGGGAAGACGACATCCTGAAAGCGGATGGGACCTCGCTTATAACGAAAACGACGCCGTCAGCGATGTCTTCGACGGCTCTCCGCATGACGGAGCCGCTATGATTACCCCCGACAAGATCGTCAGTGAAGTCGTGAAGGTCCTGAAAGCGAACAAAGCGGCGATCGGGATCACCGACGCCGTGGAGCTCTCGGAGGACAAGAGCAACGCGCTCCAGCCGCCGTATGCCGGGGTGTATGAGGATTTCGAGGAAGACGCGAACACGGAATCCGGCGACAATATCCTCCTCGGCATCCCCGCTGAAATTAAGGTCGCGTTCTTCTCCTCGAAGAAACAGACGGCCGCTCAGAGTCTCGCCGAGTGTTTCGCTATGATGAAAGCCGCGCTGCCATTCATCAAGACTGTCTACACCGTCGACGGTGAAGAGGCCGACCTCAGGCTGCGGAAACGCCCTCAGGATATTCTGGGGAAGAAGGCGAATCAGGCCGTCACTCAGCTCAACATGTATTACGATCAGGGGAACATGCCATGAGAACGACGATCACGACCCGTAAGAAGATCCTCAAAGCCTTCCAGGACGAGGGGAAGGAGATCCGTCAGATCATGGCGGAGCTCAATCTCTCGTACTTTCAGGTTTACAACGTCATCCGGGGCCGGGTAAAGACGACTTACGCCAGCCGCTCCGACAAGGGGGGCAAGCGCTCGTTCAAGTTTCCGACGAAGACGCTCGAGGAATTTAACTCGCCGGAGGAGTTCCTGCAGTTTCAGCTTTTCGAGACGATGAGGCAGCTCCAGAACACGAGTCTCGCGGCATGGCAGCGGGTGAAGATTATCAAAGACGCGACCCGCATTCAGCGCGACATCCGGAGCCATCAGCTCGAGAACATGCTCAAGCGTCCGGACGCGGTGATCATCGCCCGGATCATGCGGCGCTTCGATCCAAAACTCACCGACGACCAGATCATCCAGATTTACAAGGAAGAGCTGGACAAAATTCAGAGGGAGCCCCGATGAGTTTCGACGTACTGAATTCGACTCTCAAGGATCTCGAACGTTACCGCGACGAGAACCAGGTACATGCCGAGGAGCTGAAGCAGCGCCAGCTCCGGGAGGAATTAAAGGAGCTGTTCAAGCCGGTCCCGCCATTCTCTCCGGAGGAAATGACCGAAGAGGCGAAAGCGAAGAGGATCCGACTCAGCAAAGCCGACTTCTGGCAGTTCGACCGGATCTATTTTCCTCCGGAGATGTACCGCGACTATTCGGCACCGGGAAAATTCCACCGCTATCTCGTTTCCCTGGCGGACAAGCGCGACAAGAAGGGGCACGTCATACACGGCCCGCGCGGCGCCGCGAAGACCGTGACTTATAAGAAAAAGTTTGTCCATGCGATGATCTTCGGCACCCGCCGCGTAATGGGCATCGGCTCGGAGATCATGCTTACCTCGAACCAGTGGCTCCTCGACCTCATCACCCTCATCAAGACGAACGACCGCCTCCAGTACGATTACAAGATCGACTGGCTCGAACAATCGAGCGAATCAATCTTCATGCGGACGGATCAGAACCCGAAAGGGACGTTCGTCAAACCGTACTCTCAGGACCGCTCGACGAGGGCGGCTCAAAGGATGTTTGACCGGCTCGACTTCATGTACGTGACGGACCTTGAGAACATCACGTCGTCGCTGACGAAAGACGCCGTCGGGAAGCGCGCGGCAATCCTCAACGAGATGAGAACATCGCTCACCGACGATGGCACGCTCATCTGGGAGGGAAACAACTTCGACCCGGACTGCCTGATGAACCGGCTGTTCCAGGAAGAGGAGAAAGGGATACTCTCGGAGGAGTTCGTTCTCCACCGCGTTCCGGCATGGGCCGACAAGGATAATCCATCGTCCCTGAATATCCGGGGATCGATCTGGCCGGAAAAATGGCCGGCAAAGTCGGAAGAGCAGATGAAGAAGCTCTGCAAGCCCGCCGACAAGTACGACTGGAAGGGAAACTTCCAGGGCAAGCCGGAAGTGAAATCCGGAGAGATATTCCCGGAGGCCCATTACCAGGAATGGCGGGAACTCCCGCGGGATCTCCGCGCGGTGATCTGGACCGACCCGAACCTTTCGAAGAAGGGGATGGGCGACACGACCGCCATGCCGTGCTTCGGGTTTTCGCCCTCGACGCAGAATTACTATTTCACCGCCGCGCGGTGCAGGAGTTATTCCAACTCCGACCAGCTCCTCAGCGATCTCCTTGTCATGCGGCGCGAACAGATGGCGCGAGGCGTCCGGCTCCTCCCGCTCCACTTCGACGGCAACGTCTCCCAGGAATCGACCTGGACGAACAACGTCGTCAATTATTCGATGATCCACGGCTTCCCGTACCCGGTGATCGAGTACAAGCATTATCGCGTAGACGACCTCGTCAAATCCGCCGAGCTCATCTGGAAGGCCGGACGGGTGTTCTTCCCGCCGGAGTTCCGGAAGACGACGGAAGGGAAGGAGTTCACCGACCAGCTCTTCTCTTTCGAAGGGAAGAAGGCAAACAAGAGAGACGACGCCCCCGACAGTTTCATCTCCGCGATGGAGGCGCTCACCGAGGGAGGGATCGTCTCGCGGCCGAGTGATGGAACTAAACCGATCCGGTCCTTCTCGACCCGCAAAATCACGGAGCGGCTCTGATGCTCTCTGCTCCATGCTCCATGCCCCATGCTCAACTAGAAAAGGTGTACCATGGCACAAGTGTATATTAACGGCGACCTTATCAGAAACCTCCTGCCGGACATCTCCCGGCTGAAGGACTATCTCCAATACGCCAACGACCCGGACAGGAAGAGCCGGGACGTTCGTCCGCTCATGAGCGTCCTGCAGCGCCTTCCCCAGGCCGACCTCTGGCTCGTCGGACTTCTCCAGACCAGGAAGTACGCTGTCCTCGGCTATAACCACACGATCACGATGCCTGAAGGGATGAAGACGCCTCCGCAGGAGGAGAAACGAATCGCCGAGATCAAGGCACGCTTCCGGAAGTCGAAGATCCGAACGACCTTCTCGACCGCCATCATGGCCAGGCTTTTCGGAATGTCCGCGGCACGGCTCGTCTGGAAGAACATAGAACCTTACGGTCAGCTCGTCACCGAGATCCGGAAGTATAACCTGACCGAGCTCGACAAGGATGAAAACTCCATCGAGGGACTCGTGAAGGTGGGAGAGCCGGGCATCGGTCAGATGACGATCAGCGCGCTCGATCCCGATACTCATATCCAATGTTACGACAACCCGCTCGAGGACATCCAGCAGGATTATGTCGGCGGAGTCATGCGGACGGTTATGTTCCCGGTGCTCTTGAAATATCTCGATTTGTTTAATTGGGCTCGCCAGAACGAGAAATGGGGAGACCCGACCTTCTGGGCGTCTTACAAGCCTGGCACCGATAAGACCGAGATCGACGCACTCCTCACCGGACTCGCCGCGCTTGCCCGCGACAATTACGGAGCATTCTCCGATAACGTCACTGTCAAACTCCTCGAGGCGACGCGGACCGGCATGACCGACATGCACCAGAAATTCCAGGACGCCGTGAACAAGGAGATCTCGATCGGCATACTCGGCCAGACGCTTACCACCGACGTCGGAAGCGTCGGGAGCAAGGCCGCCGCCCAGGTTCACGACTTCGTCCGGAAAGATTTCCTCTGGTCGGACATCATGAGAGTCGAGCAGGTCATCACCGAGCAATACGTCCAGCAGGATTACAGGCTGAACTACGGCGAACCTGCTGACGCTTATCCGGAGTTCCACTTCATGACCGACGAGACTCCCGACTTCGAGAGTAACGCGCGTGTTATCGGCGAGCTCCTCACGTCGAACGTCGCGCTCAAGAAGTCCGAAGTCTACGCGAAGACCGGCTTCACCGAGCCGGGCCCGGACGACAAAACGATCTCCGGCGTCCCCAAGTCTCCCGCTCTCCCTGTCTCCCCATCACCGGTTGGAGGCTGACCGCGCCATGCGCCATGCTCCATGCCGGAGGCCCCGATGGATCTAACTGAGCTCGAAGCACGGATCTCCGCTCTCCCCGGCGAGATAGTCGACCAGGTGATGCTCACGCGCGTCGGGCTAAAGGGCGTCGCGATAATCAGGAAGCGAACCGAGTCCGGAGTCTTCCTCCCGGGATCCAGCGCGAACGCCGAGAACTACTCGACGACACCGATGCCTCTTCCATACGGGAAGCTGCGAGGAAAGCTGAGCGGGAAGAAGGCGAAGGAGGAAGGATTCAGGGTATTCACTTCGAAGAGCGGCCGCGTCTGGATCGTTCTCCCGGGCGGGTACAAACAGTATCGCCAGCTCTACGGCAAGGCGGCGGACAAAGTCACGCTGTCATGGTCGGGACGAATGCTCCGGAATCTCAAACTCATATCGGCATCAGGCGACACCGCCGAGCTCGGCTTCGACGACGCCGAGGAAGACCGGATCGCATCGTACCACAACACGCTCGGCGCCGGGAAGAGCCGACGCAAGCATGTCTTTATGGGGTTTACCGAAGGGGAGGAAGAGCAGCTCACCGCCGAGACGGTGAAGCAGCTCGAAGGAAAGCTAAAGGTTATCTTCGGAGAGTGAGGCGTTCGAGATTCGCCTTATTCCTGATCTCGATCCCATTCTCCTGCAAAGCCTCGACCAGTTGATTCACTTTCGTTGCGGATGGCTCGACCAGGTTATGACGTTTCGAGTCGGCGCCGATGTTCACAAAATTCGGGTCGGTCTGAACGATCAGTCGGACAAGCTCATCAACATCGAAATCCATAACCGGCTCTATTGTCACGAACTTCGGGCGGAGTATCTGGCTCATCGCTTCGGCGCGTTCCGCGACGGGCGGAGCCTTCGAGACCTTATCCAGTATATCCTGACGGTTCGTCTCGATCGTCGTTCCGACCATCGACCTTGTCGGGAGGCTCCCCTCGAGCCAGAGGAAGCGGCCGGGGTTCTTCGACTGGAACACATAGCTGTTGTCGAAGAGCGCGCAATGGTTCAGCACTTTGTAGATCAGCCGGTTCGGGACGACCTCCGCGAACATATCAGCGAGATGTCCGACGAAGATTGTCCGGTGATTCCCAAGTGTGGGGAAGTCCGTGTATATCCTCGGCTCGACGGGGAGGTCCCGGTAAGCCCGGACATAACAGTATGAGCATTGATGAGGGCACCCGACCATCGGGCTCCAGGTGTGGCTCACCCATTCGTACATATTTCCTTTCGCGCGATTGACTTTACTCACTTCATCCTCGATTCTACTAAAAATTTGTGTGTGTCGTTATTTCACCAGTTATACGTCATTCCGCTTTCTTGGCGGCGGCAAGAGCGGCGCGGGCTTCCTCTGGTGTATCTCCGAAGCCTGCGGGTGACTCCTGTAAATTCGTGAAGTCCGGCATCACCGCGCAGTATTGATCGCCGTCCTTGAATACCCTACTCTTCGGGCCGCCATGTCCCGGACATGCGAGCGCCGGAACATATCCAGCGTACAGTCCATCGTCCCGATATTCGTAACCGTCCCAACGGACGTGCGTTCTTCCTGGTGGGCGCTCGCCGTACGCTTCCTCATCACAGAAGCCGAAGGGTAATCCCATTCGCCACATGGGCACCGAACAAAGCCCGCGCCCCTCTTCGTCCAATTCTCTATGTCGTGTTGTTAAGCTACTCATGAGTTTCTCCTTTCTGCTGCCGCGCATTTATAGAGCGGAACGGACGTATAACAGAAATAAAAAGTACGCAAGGCTCCATCCCGAAACGGGACGGCCTTTTTATTTTGCACGTTATATGTCATTGCCACGCGCCTCTTCGACCGCCTCGGTAATCCATTTTTTTAGATATTCTCTGCCGTCGAGAATCTCTTGCCCATCAAAGCCGTCATTACCGTAGAGTTTGATTTCTATACGGTCGCCGTCGATGAAATGCAGGAGTTCCTCCAAGCGCGGCAACGAACGCCTAACAGGCGGGACATCGACGGAAGCTTCATTGATTTTGACGGTCGGGAAGGCGGCTTCGAGAGAGGCGGCGACGGCTCGCAGAAAATCAGAGCGGTCTACGCCATCAACGGTAATAGGAAATCCAGCGTATGAATCCCACCCGCCGCCTTCGGATGTTTGGCCCTCGGCCTCTACTCGGTAGTTCGCATAGTATTGGTCGCCGGTGCCATCGTTGGTGATTCGTATGATTGCCAGCTTTTGTGCCCGCGACTCGTCGCCGCGTGGTATCAGTTCGATGGTTACCTTGTATGGCATTTTTCTCCTTTGTCAAAATCAACGACGATGTCCCGCTTCACGTTAGGCGTCACGTCGCCTCTTTCGATAAAGTTCTATCGTTACCTTAACTTCTCGCGGGCCTTTGCCGATTTGCAAACAGTCGTTGCCAAGTAGTATGTAGCCGTGGTCCATGTCGTCATAGAAATTTCCATCAACATCAATGTCCTTCGGTTCGTTCTTGAACATTCGCACGGTGCCGTACTCGTCTTTTGTGACCCACATATTCCGAACCACGACGCGACGCCTAACAGGCGAAACAAGTCCGCTTCGCTCAATAGTTTTGTCATCAGATTTTTCATTCATGGTTCAAAACTCCTGCCTTGTTTCGCTACTCGTTGAACGTCACTTCGCGCCGTTCAACAGCTCGCCGAATACTCACGGAAGATCCGGCGTCCAGTAGTGGACGCAGTTATAACCGCCGCAACTTGTCAGGACCGGGAGACCCTGGCCGTTGTCCAGCTTCATGATCTCGTCGATCGTGTAAACCTTTCCCCAGTGCTTCTTGCAGAAAGGACGGCTCGTCGGATGGAGGACGCCGTCGTACAAAAACGAATCGAGCCCGGCGCGCCTGGAAATCTCCTGCATGTACGCATTGTCGAACTGAGCCAGCCCGGTATTCGCGAGAGTGTTTGCCGCTCCGGCTCCAAGCCCGCGCTTCATAAGCCGATTCCGCAATTCTTCATATCCCAGACTCGCCCGCGCCGACCGGCGAAGCTCTTCGACGATCACATCGCGGGTGTCGGCCTTGATCTTGGCAAAGTCAACCTGGTACAGCGCCATCATCCTGTCGAGGTCCTCCGGCGACATACTTACGTCGACCCCGGCCTCGTCGAAGTAGTCGTCCCACATCGTCGCGATGCCGTCCTGATAATTTTGCAGCGACTCGACGATCAGGTTCCTCGCGGATGCCGGTATGTCGAAACGCTGCTGTACCATGTTGACGATCTCGTCCAGGTTTTCGCGGATGTCCGCCGATTTATAATCCCGGAGGATGAGGGACACTTCCCGCATAATGGCGTAGCGGTATTTGACGGCGTTCTCGCTCAGATCCTGGGCGAGCGCGGCGCGTAGCTGATCACGCTTCTTGATTGGCATGCTTCCTCCGTTTGTTCCCCCGGCCTTTCAGGCGCGGCATCAGTCCAGCGGCCTTCCGCTTGAGATAGGATTCTCCTGTCGGCTTGGCGACCCACTCCGCGACGAAACCGCAATTCGTGCAGACGACCCCGAACCGTTTAAATTCCCGGTAAAAATGGTCGTCGACACCGTAGACACGGCCCGGCGCCTGGCCGGGCTTCGTGTCTTTATAATCCTTCCCGCACTTGGGGCAGATCATGCGTTCATTCTCCTTTGAGAGATGATGGTCACGCGTTGCTCGTTTTACGGAAGTGCTGAGTATACCGGGCCTCGGCTCCCGCCTTCTCTCTCGCGAGAGCCATTCCCTCGTCTTCCGTATCGGCATCGACTTCGATCATCTTCCTCGTCTTGCCTTCGGTGAATTCAAACGCGAAATGATGCTTCGGCTTTGCGGTCTGCTCGGTATCGGCCGTCTTAGTCACCTCTGTCTCAGGCTCCTGTATCTCAGTCTCAGGCTCCTGCTTCTCAGTCCCAAGCTCTTCCTTGGGACTATCAGTTGCTTTCTTTCCCATCTTCTTTCTCCTGTGTCTGTCTCCCAGGCTCCTGCCTGGAAGCGGTTTGTATTTTCCGGGCCTTCGCGAGATCCCGCGACATCATCCGCAGTGTCCCACTAGTCAGTCCGGCTTGATTGAAAACGTGCGTCGCTCGCTTCTTGCGCTCCACGATGCCGAGCTCGACGAGAGCCTTTTTTATCGCCTTCACGTTCTTTTTCCCCGCGCGATCGGCCCGACCCTTGAAAAAATGCGAAACTGCGTCTTTTCTGACTCCGGCACGGTGGGCCAGTTTTGCCACCGAGAAGCCCATCTGAGAGGCTTTGTATCGCCACAGCCACAACGTTCCAGAGTCCGAAAGTTGGGGGAATCCCACCCCCTTTTTAGTGCCTTCATTTTGATTTGTATACTGGGTGGTCATCGTGCATTCCTCAAAAGTTCCTTAATCCTCTTCCAGTCGGGTGTCCAGATCGCGTTTTTGATACCGAAATCGCCGGTCTTCTCTCCCGAAAATATCACGAGTCCGAGCTCCTGCAGCTCCTTCCGGCGCGCCGTGATGCGGTTGACTTCCCATCCGAGTTTCGTCGCGAGCTCGCGGTCGGTCGCATGGCCGAGGTCGATAAGCGCCTCCATGACCTTCTCGCGTGACGAGGAGAGATACCCCTTGATGGCCTGGTATGCTTCGGCCTTCGACTGCGACCCGTTGAAGACTCGCTGCGGCATTTCTTCGGTAGTGATCTTCGCGCTCTGCACTATGCCCTTTGCCTCTGGTTCGAACAGAGGCAGGTCCACCGTCTGACCCTTCTCCTGTATCCTGATGAACCGCTCGGCGTTCTTGGAGTACTTCATACTTTTCTCTCCGGGTGTTTCTCGCTATGCTCCTTTTCATACAGGCAGGCGGGGCAGTGCTCGACGAATCCGCGGCCGTCGCAGATGTCGCATTGCGCGCCGATCCCTTCCGACTTCGCCATCGGGTCCTTTCCGTCTCCGTCGCAGTTGAAGCAGATGTCCCATGCCTTGACCATGCCATGTTCGGTGCAGATCGTCTGCACGCCCGGAAGTGCAATCTTGATTTTCATCCGCCCTGATCCTCCTTTATCGCATCCCCTTTGAATCGCCTGTACCATTCGTCGACATCCTCCGCCCGGAAGGCCGTCAGTTCTCCCTTTGGAATCATCACGCCCTTGTAATGCCGCTCGCGCAGCCAGAGCAGAAAACGCCCCGCCTCGTCTTTATCGAGAACGACCTCCGGCAATTTTACCGGAGTCGGCGCCCGGTGAAGGAGCCTCTGCCGGTTGTTCTCGTCGATGATCCTGTTCATGATGCCTTTCAGGTAGTTCATCGAGTCCGCCCCGCGTGACGTCGCCCAGTTATTGAAGGCGTACTCGATGTCTTGCAGGGAGAGTTTCTTTTCGTCCGACATTTGGACAAACGTGAGGAGGAGATACTCCTCGCCGAAATTCAAAATGGGTTTATGCAGAATCCGCTTCGCGGCCTGGCGAAGTGAAAGCCTCTGGCCAGCCATTGTGATTTGAAGCTGGTCGATCGTGGTGTTTTCTTCGGCTTCCGGAAGCGGACGGTTCATCATGCCTGTTCCAGCTCCTCCCATTTCGGTTCGCAGACGAACTTCTCGCCCTGGTCGATTTTCAAGCCGACGCCTGCAAGCTGTTGATCGTCGATCTGCTTCGTGGCGTAAGCCGCGAGAATGGCATCCTTGTCGACTTCTTCTTTCTGTCTGACGTAGAGGCCCTTGAAGACCTGTTTGATCAACTGGATCGCCGTGTCCACGTTGTACTTGCGGTTGAGCATCCCGACCTTTGGCGGATTTGTCCGGAATCCGATGGAGCCGTGAGTAAGGTCAAGCGTTCTGGTCTTCTCGAATTTCGCCCGGTTCACGATGCAGTACTGCTCGATCTCCTTCTCGATGAGTTCCGCCTTCGCGCGGTCGTCCTGTGTTTCCTCGTCGAACTTCGCGCGAAGGGTCTGCATCTTCGAATTCATGTTTGCCTCGGCCTTCGAAATGCTAACCTTGAGCCCGCCGAGCTCAAGCAGCTTCGCGTCGACTTCCTCGAGCGTCTCGATCACTACTACCTTCTTTGCCATTGTTTCCTCCTGACTGTTTAATTCAAAATTGAGAATTCAGAATTGAGAATTGCTTCGGACGGCTGACGGGATTCGAACCCGCAACCCGGACTTTAGACAGTCCCGCTCTGCTCTGTTGAGCTACAGCCGTCATGGGGTTAGTCCTTAACTCCTTCTTGGTGAAGCAGGGGAGATTCCACTTTCTCAATCATCGCGTCTAGAGCGATAATGTCGTTCATCAGGAGCGCCGCTTCTTTCTCCCACTCCTCACGGTGTCGCTCGAGGTTCTTGAACGTCCTCGATGCCTCTTCGTAGTTGACGATCAGGGACGCGAGCCCTCGGTTTCCGGCGATCCGGAAGACGAGCGATTCAATCGAGTCGGGCGTGTCGGACCAGGGAAGCTCCGGATCTCCTTCGAGCAAACTCTTGATCTGCTTGTGCGCGTCCCTCATTTCCTTCTCGGGATCCGCGCTGAGACGCTTTTGAAGTCGTGCATGTTTCTTTTCGAGAATCTCTCGAAACGCGCGCAGGGTTTCCGTTCTCACTTGTGAAATACCTCCTTCCACCATGCGACCTACATGGCTATGTTTGCAAGCGTTACTACCGATGCGAATATGTACCCGACGTCATTGGCGAGCCATCCCCGGCCGTCGCCGAGATGCGTGGCGCCGTAAGCCAGTACCACCATCATCGCCGACGTGACGAGGACCGTTAGGACAGATGGCTTATTCATGCTGTCGCCTCCTTCATCAGCTCGTCGATCTCGATTCTGATCTTCGGCTTCTCCCTTTCTCCTTCCTGACCGCTGTCAGGAGCCGGGGCAAAATTTTTCTTCTCTGTGGCGATGTTGTCGATGTAGTCCTGCGCCATTTCCCTGAGCATGAACTCGCAGATCATGGCGATCTCGTCCCTCTCCGCCCTCGTCCACTGCTCCGTGAAGTCGTTGTCGATGTATCGCATCTCGAAACTGAGTTGCCGGATCCGGTTTTTCCGGTACGTCATTTCAGAATAGAAATCGTCGGCCAGGACGAGCGCCTGGAACAGCTTCTCTTTCATCTCGACTTGTGCGCGCAACTCGTCGATCTGTCCGATCAGATGCTTCGCGAACGCTTCGTGCTGTGACTCGTCATACTGAGCCGCGACGGCCCCGGCGCCTCGGACGAACATGCCGAAGAAGGTCAAGATAATCGCTCCGATGATGAGCCACTGTAATCCGATTGTCACTTCCATGATTTAGCCTCCTTTTGCGCTTTGCGCGTAGCGCTCGGCGCCGTTTGTGATGGGCCATGATAGTCGTTTGTCTTTCCCGTCTGGCTCTCGTTCGCCCGGCCTTCGTCATGGTCCCGTTTCTGATTGATCACCGTCGTGATCCTGCACTGTCTCACAATGATGTCCATCCGGTAATCGTCATTCCGGAAGAGGACTCCGCCCGGTTTCTCCTTGCTCGGCAATTCGTCGGAGATATACCGCGCGGTCGCGAAGGCGTCCTTGATGACTCTCGACGCCGTCCGGAGCTGGTCCTCGAAAGGGAGCCCCGTCTTCCCGCCGAACCGCTGCAGGAACCGCTCAGCGGCATGCTTCGTAACTTCGATCTCACGGTTGTATTTCATCAGAGCCCCGCGAAGTACTCTTTGAACTTCGGGTCATTTCGAGAAATGGTGACAGTCTCGTCATTCGAAGCCTCGAAGAGTTCGAGGTTCGCCTTATGAATCGGCGTCTTGTCTTTCGGAGGATCAGGAAATCGTCCCCAGGCCTCCGAGCCGTAATTCGAATACTTGCTGAGCAGCTTTCGCGCCTCGTCGATCTTTCCCGAATTGGCTAACCGTGAAACCTCCGCGATCTTGCTCTTCAGTTGCTTGGCAGACCTCTCCGTGTCCTCTTTGTACTTGCTGACCGCTGTCTTGTAGGCTATCTTTTCGCGCTCGATGGCGGCCTTAATCTTCTGAATGAGGACGTTCCTCGAAATGCAGATTGTGTTAAGCGTTACTCGCATGATCATTTCTCCTCTCTTTTGATTTCTGACTTTTGATTTCCGACTTCTGACTTCCGACCTCTGACTTCCGACTTCTGACCTCCGACTTCTGACTTCTGACCTCCGACTTCTGTTTCTTCGAGTGCCACCTTGCTTGCATCATCTTGATCAGCCGGTTCGCCTTCCATGCCGGCATCGTGTCGAGATAGTTCTCGTCGTATCGTACCCGGATAAGCTTCTCCATATACCGATCGTGCCATCCGAGCAAGCCTTGCAGCTCCTTGATGTAGTCCATCTGTCGCTTCGTGATCCGGCCGGCGGGGGAGTCGTCCTTCATCTTGTATGCGAACTCCGCCGCCTCGTCCCCCAGTCTCCCGGTCCCACCGTCTCCTTGTCCCTCTGTCTCCGTCAGGGCCACCGCATTCCGGAGTACCTGGTTCACCTTCGTCCGTTCCGTCTGGAGTCTGGCGATGAGCATCCTTGCCTCGTTGTCGTTCAGGTCTCCCAGTCCCCCCATCTCCCCGTCCCCCGGTCCCCGCATCTCCAGCAGCTTGACAGCGAGATCATGGAGATAGTCATGGGCTTCCTCCCTCCCGACAATTTCACTGGCGAGTCCGTGGAGCTGGCGGTTAAGACTGGCTCTCACTTGCTTTCCTCCTGCTCGGCCGTCAGCATGACCGTGCTCATCACTTCGTCGATGGATTCCATTATCTCGGCCGGCCCGACGTCCGCCCATTTTCCCTTGATCCGTTTCCGCGCGAACTTCTCGAGAGCCGACATTAGCGTGCCGACATCCCCCATCTTTCCGAGCGTCGCGGCGATTATCCTCGCGTCGTTCACTCCGATCTTGATCCGGTAGTTCGTGAGTATCAGCCGGACGTCGCTCTCGTTGATCGGCGGGATCACATAAGTATCGTCTATCCGGCGGCGGATCTGCTTGTAGAGGGAGGGGCCGAGATTGTCGCGTGAAATCTTCTCGTCCATGTTCGCGCCGATCAGCACGATCGAGAGCTCGGTCTCGTCGTGGAGATCCTTCAGAAACTCGATGTTCTTCGACGAGAGCTTGTACGCCTCATCGAGCACCAGAAGCCCGCGGGTGTCCTTGAACTTCGCGACGAGCCGCCCGAAACCGGTCGAAGCGGCGTAACCGTTGTACCCGTTCGCGTAGACGGTCCGGAAGATCTGAAACCCCATCCCGACATCGCGGAGCAGGGAAGAGGGCGAGCCCTTCGTGAACTCGTTAATCCGGACGTATGAGGTCGGTATGCTGGTAATCTGGTCAAGCGCGGCGCCGGTCACGAATGTTTTTCCGCATCCCGCCGGTCCTTCGATGATGTACCAGCGTTTCTCCCAGGTTGCGGCGCCGAGGAACATCGAGACTAACTTCTTGGCGTTCGTCTCGAATATGACGGCGGGGCGCTTCGTCATGCCTGCCTGTTTGAGTACGGCGTGGATGACCCGCTCGTCCCGCTGCTCAATCGCCTGGTCGATCTCGTCGGAATCGATGCCGGTGAGGACCGCCAGCTTGCTCTTCCAGTTACGATAACCCTGAATCTTCTTCAGGCCCTTATCAAAAAGCGTCACAGGATCAGCCATGATTACCGCCCCTCCTCGATCTCCGACTTCTTCCATCGGATCGAAATCTCAGGATAATCCTTCGCTATTATGTCCATGAAAAGCATCTCGTGAGTGACGGAGACCAACTTGAACAACGCCGGTGCAGGCATCGTCCGCCGTCCGGAGACGAACGCGTAAAGGTCGTCGTACTCCATCCCCATTTTGCGCGCCACTTCATCGATGTCATACTTACGCGTCGAGATGAACAAATATTTCAGCACGCCGACAAGCGCGTCATCCCAACGCTGACCCGCTCCTTCTCTCTCTCGTCCCATTTTCTCCTTCCTTTCTAACGATGATAATTGACCTAACTGACCTACTACCGCCGACAGGTCCATCTGACCGCTGTCAGCTCCAACGACAAAAAAAATGTTCTGCATACATCCCCTTTTGATTTGCCCTCGTTCCATGGTTCGAGATCCTCACAGGTCGCCTCCGTTCTCATCGAGGATCTCCTTGATCGACTTACGCACGACATTCGTCTTCGTCTTTCTGTTTTCTTCTTTCCTGCGTTCCTCCTCTTTTATGACTTCCTCCGGTATCGTCTTCACGTCGACCGTCGGCAGCTCGGGCAGCCCTGAGCCCGCGATGAGTCCGCGCAATGTGTCGCGCGCCTCTTTCACCGTCCGCTGAGTTACCTGCATCAGCGGCTTGACGTCTGCCTCCGTCGGGTGGACCCGTTCCTTGAACGTCGCCTCGTCGATGAACACTCCGTTCATGTCGTAGACGAGAAGACTGTTCGGGAGGAATTCGGATTGTTTGCCATCCGCGCGCGTCCACCAGAATCCGTCGACAGGATTGTAAAGCGCGTACACCTGTTCGAGCCGGTGATTCCAGAGCCGGTCCGCGCGGTAAAAGAAATCCCGCTTGAACTCGATGAGGCCGTTCTTGCGGATTTTCTTCGGTTTATCTTTTCCTTCGAGAAATGAAAATGCGATTTGATAAGTTGACGCCTTGCGGGGTGTGTGCTCCTTGGACAATTCCGCGAATAGCTCGGCCGGTGATTTCCCGTCCATGCCGAAGCCCTTCGATTGCCTGTTGTTGTGGAATTGAATGAAGCCGTATATCTCGGCGGAGAGTCCCTCGATCGTCGTGAACGGGATCGCCTCGCCGGTTATTGCATCGTGGTACAGTTTCGCGCTATGCTCCCTGCGCTGAACGCGAAAGTCGACAATAGCTTTTTGTACCTGTTCCGGCCGCTCCCAGTATTTCCCGCCGATCCAGTCGGAGAACTCCTTTGCCCAGTCAGAAAAACCTCCGCGCCCGAAAATCCTCTCGACTATTTTCGCGCGAGGATTCTTAACGATGGCGCGGAGGTCTCGTATCCGCATCGAGGGCAAAAAACCTTTGACTTCGAACTTCTTGAGGTCCGAATCTATGTCGGACATCCAGTCGGCGTGTATGTTGATAACTTCGACAGACGTTCCGGCTACGCGGTGAGCCTTGTATTCTTTGCCATTGTCCATGTACGCGATTTCGGGGATCCCGAAGCGGAGGAAGACGTATAGGAGCGATGTCTTCACTCCGAGCGCGTTCGGGTTCTTCGCCAGGGCAACCCCGACGATCATGTTCGTCCGCTGGTCGACCCAGACCGAGAGCGACGGCCGGACGAGATCGCCGTCCACCCATTTCACCACGCGGTCGACGCGCCAGTAATCACCGACGATCACCTGGAGCGGTTTGAGATAAGTCTTGTCGCGCAGTACCGGCTCGGTTTCCTGTCGCAGCGCGATCGGCCCCTTGCGGATGAGCGTCAGCTCGTCGTGGTAATCCTTCGCCAGCATCGCCCCGATCCTGTACCATGTCCTGTCTGACAGTCTTGGCAGATCGTCCTCGCGGATGCACTCCGTCACGAACGACCGGCGATTGCGATACTGGATGAAAAGTTTCAGGACCCGCTCTCTCTGTTTCGCTCCCATCAGTCCCCAGGCACTCCCACGGTCGGAACGTCCGTCGGTCGTGTGGTCCCGGTATAGCCAGGCGCGCGAGACGCCGAGGAGCGACGAGAAGGCCTGAATAATCTTCGACTGACTCGACTGCTTCCATAATGGGTCGACTCTTTCGAGAAGATTCAACTCTGTATCGGTGAGCCGGTCGAAACCCTTCCGCACGATCGATGACGCGAGAAGCTTATTCCCTTCGCTCCGCTCGATGAAGCCGTGCGTGAGAAGCCCGGCCTCCTTGAGTGATTCGATGGAGATCATCAGCTTGAACCCTCCGCCATCCTTGCGTAGACGATGGACGTCAAGACCGTGACGTTTGATTGTTTTGTGTATCGCCCAGATTGTAACCCGAAGTGTTTGCGCGAGGTCCTCGATAGAAATAAACTGCATCGTTGACCTCTTCTCTTGTGCGGAGCTAGCCAGCTCCCCGACCGTTTCCGCTACGTGATCGT
>JAEHJW020006038.1_pt1 | contig 26480 bp, 43 predicted proteins | sample 9271431 | NCBI WGS metagenome assembly JAEHJW02 | reverse complement strand
GGCACAAGGCCAAGGGCCATATAGCCATGGTTATAAGACTATAGGCCATGGCCTGTGGTGCAGGATGAAAGACTGTAGGAGGAGGGCTATGGGTATGGGACGAATAGGAGTGGGCCAAACCAAAAGGGATCGGCCATGGGCCTGTGGCTATAGGGGTAGGAGACTGTGGGACATGCGGCAAGGGCTATGGGCCCGTGGTTATGGGGCTGTGACTGTGGGTATGGGGCTATGGCTATGGGGCTGTGGCTATGGGGAATTGTCAGACAACTTGCCGGAAAAATGGGGCTCGCGATCTTTTGCGCCTCCCTCCCTCTAGCACACCCCAAACAGCACCCTCCAGAGGGTGGTTAACGGGTCACACGGCCACGCTACGCCCATTTACGCAAGGGGTTGGTATGAATAGACCTCCTGATTGCGTAACGGGCATCCTAGCGCCTCTGAGCGAGCCCGCGTACCCATGCGCCACGTCAACCGGAAGACCCGATGTATCGGGGATTAGGATACCGGATACAAAACCCATCCAAATAACCGGCATACCAAGAAGCTCTGGCCCCGGATGGCCGGTAGTAAGAAGCTCGGTAGCCTCTCGGAGACCGGGACATGGTGGTAGTAAGAAGCCGGTGGATGGGGTATGGGGATCCCGCCGAATAGATGGCCAGGAAGGGCCAAAGGTCGAACATATGGTATAGTTTATATCAACCACCAGATCGGACATCAATCCGACCTAAAAAGATGGCCTCGTCTTCTCGTTTTCACGCTTTTTTATGTAATTCCCCATACCTTTTTCAATAATTAGGATATAATGGTCCAAAAAACCCTTCTCCATTCTCAACATGTTATCATGGTTTTGAGGGGAGGGGATCCCGCCGGAAATTTTTTTGGCGGGATCCTTGGGAAGTCCCTGAATCCCTTTCCAACAGGATTGCACGCATTGCAAAGGGATGGTATAATCGATCCGATAACCGATATAGCCAAAGGAGGCGTAACCCTTACATGAGTCTACCTGGTACGATGCTCACTGATGTGTTTTATGAAACGGGACAAGGATTGCAGGAAGGTTTTGTGGATCCCGCGGAACCCCAGGTATTTACCACCCCTATACAGGCAAACGTACCTGCTTCATGGAATGACTTGTCTCCCGCTGAGGTGATAACCAAAGTCCAACATGCGGCGATTCGCCGTGCAGCGGCACTCGATGGCCCGTTTTCCATGGTGCCCTGGACGCGTGCCGGGCAAACGCAGTTTCACCGGACATGGACCTCATTCTGCACGTTAGACCGGTTCTCCATCACCCCCATTGCGAATCCCGTCCAATTCTATAGCCTGCCGAACTCGGATCCGGATACCCGGCGTTTTGTGGAAACGGAAGTCTACTCTGCCATGAGTCTTAAGCAGGAGGAGGAGGACTGGACAACGCTCTATTGGCGATTAGGGTTTGTCTTGGAACAGGCGATTTGGTGGGGGGAGGACAAGCAAGACAGTGGGATCTCGGCGGGGTGGATCCCGACGCAACTCGAAGCGATCCCCGACGTGGCGCGGGCCCCATTGAGTACTTTAGTAGCCCGTCCCCCATCTCCCGAAGCGCTTTCTGTGCAATGGATACTGAATTACCAGGTACATCCCTTGTTCCAAGAGGTGCTCCCTGCGGCAGAGACCGTGTGGATCCCATCACGGAATGTTGATGCAGGGATTCGAGTAGAGTGGCGCACAGACCCCGTGGCTACCTGGTTTGCGTTCGGCGAGCCGATTCGGTGGGAAACCCCGATCCATCGGGGGATTTCGTGGATGGGGGCGGCAGCGGTATTAGACCCTTCGGCATTTACGTTGGTCTCGTACTCATAGAAGGGAGGGGATCCCGCCGGAAATTTTTTTGGCGGGATCCCGGTACCAGGAAAGGATAGGGCGAATATGGCGCACAAAGTCTTTTCATCACGATCTTCCCACGATCCGCTTCGTCCGGATGACGGATGGGCAGCGGATCTCGATGTTCCCAAAGATTCCAAAGTTTTCAAAACTCCCTACGTCTTTTACACGGCCCTTGTTTCCTGCCGCTGTCACCATGTACGGTATGGGGATGAAATTCGGTGCATCGGCATAGATCGGTGTACTTGTTCCACGCATTGTGAAATGTGTGGGGCATGCCCCTATTGCACTAAGCAACAGGCTGATAAGAACGGGGAGATGGGGGATGAACCATTGGATTTCACGGACACGGATCCCGAGGCCTCCGATCCTTTCCCCGAAGAATCGTGCGCCTGTTTTCATATCCAGCAGGGGGAGGACATGGTGTGCAGTAGTAGTTCCATGCCCTGCCGTTGCACCTTGGCCTGTCCGTATTGTGCGAGTTGTTCCTTTTGCAATCCTGGCACTGAAGACAAGGATTTGCTAGAACCCCCATTCGGGCGGGATCCCGCCTTCACGCTCACGGAGTACCTAGAGGCTATGATTTACGATGCTGATCATCTCCTTGACACCCTCTGTCTCGTAGACGAAACGCTCGCCGGGATCCTCGATCAACCAGCCCAAGCCTATCCCGCCTTGGAACCCATCCCGACGGTCCACCACATCCTGGATGCCTTCGCCACACTGAACCAGGTGGCTCAGCAGATTCAATCACGTTTGGAGGAACCCCGCTAGTGGATAGGGATGCCGTTCTACAGGATATCGAAACGCTTTGGGATTTTTTGGGGTATGTTACCGATCTTCTGGAGGACATTTTCGATGCCAAGCCCGCAGAGCTCGACTCCGTGGCGCTAGCAGGGGCGATGATCCGGGGATGGCGGGAGGAGTTGGATTCCTTTGGATAGGCCCTTGTCGGCGGGATCCCTCTTCTCGGGGCTCGGCGGGATCGACCTGGCGTTCGAACGAGTGGGATTTCAGATTGCTTGGCAGGTGGAAAATGATCCCGCCGCGAATCGGGTGTTGGCGCGGCATTGGCCGAGGGTACCCCGCTATGGGGATATTCGGGACGTGGATCCAGCGGAATTGGCCCCGGTGGATGTGGTGGTATTCGGATCTCCCTGCACCGATCTGTCGATGGCAGGCAAACGCGCGGGATTAAAGGGGGAACACAGTGGCCTATTCTACGAAGCGATCCGCATTATCCAAGGCATCCGCCCAAGCGTGGCTCTATGGGAAAACGTCCCCGGAGCTTTTTCCTCAAACGCTGGACGAGATTTTGGTGCAGTCCTCGCCGCATTTCGCGACAGCGGGGTTCGTGAACTCGCGTGGCGAGTGCTGGATGCACAATACTTTGGAGTGGCTCAACGTCGGCGCCGTATCTTCCTTGTCGCAGATTTTAGAGCCGAACGCGCCTGCGAAATACTATTTGAGCCCCAAAGCCTGTCGGGGGATCCTCCGTCGCGCCAGGCAGCGGGGCAAGTTGCTCCCTCCCTTCTTGCAAGCGGCGCTGGAACAGACCGCCCAGCGGGAATCGGATCCGAACTCGACTTCTTGATTCCCGAAGTCAGTCATACCCTGTTGGCCAAGGGAAATGATAGTCATGATGCTTCGATGGAAACCTATGTCCTTCACGATGTACGAGGTACTCGGGATCAACATGGAATCGGAATCACGAGGGATGGACCGATGTATACACTGGATACGGTGAGTCAGCATGCCGTGGCCTATAAGGAACGAGGGGATCCCACCGGGATCGATTCTGAATCCTCTAACCCCACACGAGATCGAATATCCCATTGGAGAGAAACTTCTAACTCTTTTTATGCGGTTCTGGCTAATGGTCCCACCGCCCAAGAATCCGTGATTTACAAGCCAATGGGAAGAACTAACACTATCAGTACCACCCATGTCCCCATGGTCGTAGATCCCGCCAATATGCCCATCTACCATGTCCGCCGCCTCCTGCCGGTGGAATGTGAGCGGCTCATGGGGCTTCCTGATGGGTGGACGGAGTGGGATGCGGAAGGCCGTGCGTTGAGTGATTCCGCCCGGTACCGGATGATCGGCAACAGTGTTGTGGTGCCGGTGCTCACGTGGATTGCTGAGCGAATGCGGGATGCTATGGGGGATCCCGCCGAAGTGCATGCTAGTGAGATCAGGGAAGGGAATGGGCAAAGATGAAGGATGCCTTTGTCTGCCAACGACGGCTATGCCGCAAACCGGCTGCCATGGATCGACTGTGTACCATCTGCGGATTCGCTTATTGCGAAGATCATATTTTATTGCGGGGATTTCTCCCTGGTACGATCAATCTTAGATGGATTTGCAGTGATTGTGAGGGGCGCAAGGTGACCTCAAATATGTTGCAGGGCAATTTTCTAGATAGAGTGATGGCGACTTGGTGGCGATATGCGGCTAGCTTAGTGGTATTTGACGCATTACTTACCCTTGGGTGTCGATGGTTTATTTCCAGCAGCTGGGCTGTCGCTAATATTTTCGGAAATTTTATTGGGACGTGTGTTATCCTGGCCATTACGTCTTATTACATGATGCGAATTTGAACGCGGGAGGGAAGGGGATGGTTAACCATGTTATATATTTTGGGTGATATCCTTGCATTTTTGTTCTTGGGGCTCATCCTAGGGATGATGGTCGTAGGTTTGCGTGAGTTTAGACGCATGGTAGATCGGGTGGAGCAGGGCCAAATGCCCAGGACGCCCTTAGAAGAGACACTGGCCCAGATACTCCCCGGCTCACGCCATCCGGGGATGTCTAAAAAAGAATCGCAGGTTTCCGATGGCTAAGGCACTAGAAGCCTTGCAGCCTGATCCCAAGACGTGGATTATAGTGCAACTCAATCAAGGACGCACCGTAACATCGGTCGCTCATGAACTCGGAATGGCGCGGAACGAGTTGACGCGGTATATGCGGGTTGTGGGAATCAGGAAAGTGACATGGTGGACTAGGGAATGATCCCGCCAAAAAAATTTCCGGCGGGATCCCCCATCCCTTTCATTAAATGGTATACTATCCATTGGAATAGAATATTGGAAGTACCAAGATAGTACCAAGAGCACAGAAGGGGGTATTTTTGTGATTATTGGATACAAAGGCTTTGATCGAAACTTGCAATGCCTAGGGTTCCAGTATGAGATCGGGCGGACTTATACAACCGAGGAAGCACCAGTGTTGTGTGAATCTGGGTTTCACTTCTGCGAGAATCCACTTGATGTGCTTAACTATTACTTCGCCACCTATAGTCGCTATTGCTTGGTAGAGGGAAATGGGCGCGTAGATCGCGAAGAGGAAGGACATAAAATTGCTGTTTCGGAGATTACCATCGTAAAAGAGTTGAGTCTCTATGAGATGATCCAACATGCATCAAAGCAAAAGGATGGAATGGATTTATCAGGAAGAGAAAAATTTGTATTAAATAGTAAAGAGGGGCATCTTGCCAAGACTAATCGCTATTTTGGGATTGCAGTGAGTGAAGCGCCTTCGGCATCTGCATATGCCTATGGAGGACTACATGTTGTTGCGATCACGGAAGGAAGACGAAGCGTGGCTGTGGCTGAAGCAGGTGACCTATTTTTGCAGAATAGGGCACTTGCTCTTACAGAGGGATCCGATAGCATTGCTATAGCCCAAAATGGTTCCACGATTGCAATGACGACAGGTGCCTGGAGCGGAGTAGATGTGCATGGGTCTAGTTCCATGGGGATTGCCTATGGTGATCAAAACGTAGCCAGAGGGGAATTAGGTTGTTGGTTAGTACTAACGGAGTGGCACTATGGTGAGATTGTGGGCGTTCAGGCAGTCCAAGTAGATGGAGACACAATTAAGCCTGATACCTGGTATCGCTTGGTGGATGGGCGGATTGTTGAATATGAGTATGCAAACAACCTTTAAGATATCCCGCCAGAGAGGGGTTAAGTAGATGGCTTTATGCCAAGTCACTTCCACCAACAACGCTTTATCATATATTCTCCGAAAAAATCCAGCGACCGGGATGACCGTTAAATCCTTACGCCATGGGTATGTATATGGATGGTTTACAGATCCCGCCACATATACAGCCTATTTTCAGGATAGCGATACCGAGGTATCCTACCCTGAGCGGGCAGACGAAGCGTTCGAATACCTAAATATTTCTCGATTTACGTCGCCTTTGGCCTTTCTGGGGGTGATGACAACCGTGTGGGATAGCGCGTTGAAACAACCATTGCCCGAGGATACGGCGGGATTCATCCATACCTGGACGGCGACTGCCCTTCATATTCCACATGCAGCGTTGATTACCCAGTTTACTGATGCCTTTCCTACCATCACCGTCACAACCATTTCCTTAGCATGGGAAACGTACCAAGTGACGTTGACCACGGATCCCTCTATGACGTTACACCGGTTTTTAAACATTGTGGCATTGTTGCTTTTGTACGCAGCACTGGAAACACGGCAGCCGATTGACTGGTCTGATGACTTAATTACCAAATATCTAGGCGTCTTGGATACCGTGGATGCGCCCTTCTATATCCGATCCCGGTTTCGGAACCAAGTCCTTACTTCGCGGGATCGGTTCGCCAAATTCCAAGCCCATCTTCAGGGCCATCCGACTAAGAATATCATTTTGGCCTATGGGAACACTGCCCAACAACGCCGGGATGCCCTGAAAGACTGGGTTACGTTTGACCACCCGATTATCGATATTGGGTGTGGAGAAGGGGCTTATGTGATGGCATGGGCACGGCGATTGAAGGAACTGCCGTATTATGCGGTAGACCGGGATCCCGCGATGATCGACATTGTTATGAGGAAAGCGGCAAAAGCCCAATTGACCAATGTGATTTGCGCGACCTCTATTCAAGATATCCTCGCCCAAGAGATCCAAGGCTCGGTGACAATTCTCCTTACGGAAGTCCTGGAGCACATGCCCTTAGACGAGGCACGCACGTTTCTCACGACAATTGTTCAAGCATTGCCCTGGGCTAAGATTTTGATTACGACGCCGAATGCTGAATTCAATTCATTTTATCACCTTACGGGATTTCGGCACCCGGATCACCAGTGGGAATTTTCGAAGGATGAGTTTTCGCAGTGGGTTGGAGCAACGATTGGAGGGGTTTCATCCCTTAGCCTACCCATTCAATCCCACACATTTGGAATCGGGGATCAAGTGAATGGGATCCACACAACTACCGGAATTGTTCTAGAAAGGGTGGAAGCATAGTGGAACTACGAACACGGATGCATACGGTATTTCTTTTGGTGGGGCCAACTGAATGTGGAAAAACAGCGTTCGCCGAGAACGTTTTAATCCCCCAACTTCAGGATCACCATGCTACATGGAACATCCAGTATATTGGGTCCGATGCGATCCGGCGGGATCTTCTGGCTGCCCCGACTATGGCCAAAGGGGATCGCCGCATGCTAGAGGCGAGCGCCGCAGCATTTGGTCTATTAGAGGCCCGGTTGGACGCCGCTCTCCAATTTCCGGTATCCGCTCATTTTATTATTGTGGATACCCAAGGATTGTCTGAGGAATTTAGGGCGATGGTGAAAGATCGCGCACATGCCCATCAGTACCAGGTCGAGGCGATTGTGTTTGACTACAAAGATTCCCGAGAGTATTATGCCGTGGAAGATGCAAATAAGGCGCTCATTACCCGGAATATTAAACGCCTTCGGGAAACGGTGCTCCCGCATTTGAAGCGACAGGTGGATACCGTGCATCGGATTCGATCCCGCGATTTCCTTGGTGCGCCTCCTAGAATTATCGTGGAAAATTGCGCAGAATGGTGGCGGACGGAACTAGATCCGAATCAAGCGTATTGGGTGATCGGGGATGTCCATGAAGATCTCGGGGCGCTCAAATCCTTGTTGGCTCAGCGGGGATATACGTTTGAGGGGGATCGGATGATCCCGCCTGCCCCTGCACCACACCCTATTCTCATTGGGGATGTAATTGATAAAGGGCACCAAACCCAAGCAATGATCGAGTTTTTGTATACCAATCAGGATCAATTCCTCATGGTCCTAGGGAATCATGAAAACTTCGTGGCCCAAGTACTCCGGGGCCACACCGACCCCACCAAGATTCCCCCCGATGTCTTGGCAACCTATTTTACGTCGCTCCCTGTGCTCCAAGCAGATCCAATTCTCCAAGCCAAGTTCTTGGCACTGGTTGATCAAATGGTGCCATTTTTCCATTTCGCGGGATCCACGGCCCCTTCATTCTACGTGACGCATGCACCATGCTCCAATAAGTACCTAGGTAAGTTGGATCCAACTTCGCAACGGAAGCAACGAAACTGGCGACCAGACCGCGAGACCCCGCTTCAGGAACAGTTAGCATGGTTGGAGAAAGAAGCCGTGGGCAATTACCCCTACCATATTTTTGGGCATATTGCCACGAACGGCGGGATCCGGTTGAAGAACCAGGTAGGGATTGATGGGGGCGTAGATCGGGGCCATACCTTATTTGGGGTAGGGTTTCGCGGGGATAAGTTGCAGTGGTTTCGGGCAAAGGCCACCGGGCCAATTACCGAAGCCTTGTCCACGGTATTTCAGCATCAGCCTCACCCTTCCGTGCATTTACCAGATTTGAGTCGCACGGATCATATGCGCTTGCAGTGGATCCTCAAAAACCATGTAAATTTCCTAGCCCCCACCATGAGCCCTGTGGACAAGGATGAGGCCGAGGAGATCTTGGAGTCCTTGAATCAAGGGCTTCAATATTATCGGGATCATGGGGTGGATCAAGTCTGCCTCCAACCTAAGTATATGGGATCCCGGTGCACGGTATACCTGACGGCAGACCCAGAAACAACGTACGCCGTGTCTCGTAATGGGTACGTCATCCGGCGGGCAGATCTGACAGAACTTTTTGCATCCCTTCGGGGACGGTACGGGTTGTGGATGCAGGATCAAGGGTGGTCGATGCTGATTTTGGATGGGGAACTTCTGCCCTGGGCGGTGCTCGGGGATCGGCTCATCACCCAACAATTTCAGGTTATCGATCAAGCAGTGTCCGCCGAATTAGCCGCGCTGGCGGGAAATGGATGGACAGAAGCAGCAGACGCTTTGCAAACAGCATACGCCGAATCCCCATTCAGTGTGGATCACGCTACAACCTCTAAAGCCCAGTTGATTGCCACATACGGGGAGAGCGTCTATCGGCGGTTTAAAGAGGTTAAGGCGGCATTTGCTTCCTATGTTCCCATCTCGATGCGGCAAAGGTTGGCTGAAGAGTTTCATACCGAACTCCAGTATTTTGGGCAAGAAGGCCCCCCGGAGTTTCGAGCGTTTACCTGGCTCAAGGCCATCCAAGCCGATGGAACGGAAGTGTTTCCGGAAGGCACAACCAGTGAACGATTTCGGCAAGTGAGTTCGGATCCATGCAAGGTGATTGATTTACACGATTCATTTGCGGTGGCTGCGGCTAGTACCTTTTTCTTAGAAATGATTGAAGACGTTGCCCGAGAAGGGATTGTGCTAAAGCCGGAGACGCCGAAGTCAGGGGTGGTGGGGGCAATGAAGGCGCGGGATCCCCGCTATCTTCGACTCGTCTATGGCTATGATTACACGCTAGACGCTAAGTATAGCCATTTACTAAAGACCAAGAGAATCCGCAATAAGCTGGCCACCGCGCTTAACGAAGAGATACTTGGAGATCGAATGCTCAAGACGCCATGGGCTGAGATTACGCCCGAGAATACGGGGTACCAGCAGCTTGCGGCGGATATGATATTTGAAGTGGCCAAAGAATCGAGCTTGGATCCCCGATTGTAAAGTGGAAGTGGATGCAGGGTTAGTATCGGCGGGATCCCATCGAGAAAGGAAAGGAAGAACATGGGAAAGCTTTTTGATCGCGCAAAAGAAGAAATCAATCGACGCCAACAGAGGGAGGATGCACGGGAAAAACAAAGCATTGCAATCCTTGTCGAGGAAATCTTAGGGAGTGAATGGGTTCCATTGTTGGAATTCTCTCCATCCCCCGTTCATGATGCAGTGCTCGATAAGACGATTAGTATTTTTGTTAGTCACTCTAATGCCTATTTTTACCCCTTGTGTCCATCATGCGGGAAGAATCCTGCAAAACCTAGTACTTATCCTTTAAGTTGGGAAACAATTGCTACCGAGGTTGAACACGCAATGCCCTGCACGGATTGTTCTGGGAAAGAAGGCTAACGATGTCAACCGCTCCAACCTAAAGGCCGAGATCTCCGCCGCCAAATTCTGATGAAAAGTACGGATTTTTCTAGGTATCCATTAGGATCCCGCCGATGCCCTTCAAGAAAATAACAGGCGGGATCCCCCCAAGAAAGGATGGAAAAAATGAACAAAGAGCTCTATTGGGGCTTCTGGAAAGAGAATGAGCAACACGAGGATGGTGTGAGCATATTTCCATGGGGAACCTCATTCACCGAAGTTCATCGCATTCTGGGGGAATGGTTACAGGCTAATCCTTCTGATGAAGATAGTTGGTGGGTAGTAGGCACCGTCGATATTAAGGATGAGGAAATGGTTCTAAGTGCGATAAAACGGATCCATGTTCCGGCCACAGAGGATTCGCCCGAACCCACGACACCTTCTGAAGGCACACCTTTTACCACACTACCATGAGGTCTCTATCGTAAAATTTTTGGCGGGATCTCCTATCATTCAATTGTTGTCATTAAAGAAAGCGAGGCTATATTATGCCGGAAAAATATGCACCACCTACAGATTTTCAACGGTTTTCTGCATTTTGGCGGTTTTTGGAAGCGGGAAATGAGTTAGTAATGCAAGGCTATGGGTTGACGGTGCACACGGATTATGATGGGCACCAAGATCTAGTATATGTACTTAGAGCTAGTACCGGGAAAAAACACTACGCGACTTGTGATTGGCCATTGTCACTCCTATTTGAGCATTTGCGGGAATTGGGTCCAGAAAATTGGGTGATGGTTGAAGGAGTTTATACACTACGGTTTTAAGAAAGGGAGGTTGCTGGATGTTGATGTGTACCGAAAACAACCAAGCTATCGCATCGGTACTTAGGAAACCTTGATTGTGTATGTTCAGGAAGGGATGGGGCACTGATGGCCATTCGCCCCGAAAGGAGGGTGGGTATAAATCATGGTGACAGAGGATGAGTTGAATCGGCTGGATGCGCTGTATCAAAAAACGACGCCTGGAGATTGGTATACACATGATGGAACCAATCTTATGGCTCTATCTCATGGAACATTATTGACCTTTAAAGACTGGAATGAAGATTTAGAGGATGGAGAGGATCCGCTACCTTGTGAGCGACGCTTTGAACCCCTCTTTGAGGATTCTCTGGATGCTCTGTGGATCGCCCAGGCGCATCGTATGTGGCCACATCTGGTGAACGAATTACGGGGATTATGGCAGGATGCTGCGACCCAGAAAGGAGATCGGAAATGAAAGATGTGATGAAAAGCGGGGAATCGTTACGGATGATTGATTTGGCAATTGCCCAAGCCCTTGATGCAGTGAGATTCTCACATTTAGCCTGGAAGGATTATGGAGTATGCCCCCAAGGGCATGAAGAGAAAATGAACAAAGCAGGGGCTCGTACTTTGTGTGGTCGGTGTAGTTATTTGGCTTATTGGGAGGATCGTCCAGCTGGTGCCCTTAGTGATGAGTGGTGGGATGCGTATGTTCAGGAATTCTTACAAAAACAGCAGGATCCTCTTTTTCATCCTGATTGGGAAGTCACTCCCTATCCGCAGTCTTTCTCCACATCCTTGGATCGGATTGTAAATGCCATTCAAGCCCTAGGTTTGGCTTGGTGGTATGATGCGGTATCATGGAAAGATGAGAATGGGGATTTTGCTGTGGAATGCGGTGTGCTACGTATTGGTCGTGGTCCATATCCAAAGATTGTTGGTATTGAGATGGTTCAAGGCAATGGGGTAGAAGAAATTGCCCAAGCATTGGCCAAAGCAACTGTTGAGGTGTTGACAAGTGAGAGAGGATGGGAAAGCCCACAGGGGAAGTAATATTGTGGGATTCTGGCTAAGAAAGGATGGAAGATTATGGGAAAACTTCTTGATCAGGCAAAAGCAGAAGTAGAGCGTAAACAACAGATAGGAGGTGAACTGGAAAAACAGAAGATTGCCCATGCTGTTGAGGACATATTAGGAAGCAAATGGGTTCCATTACTGGAATTCTCTTCATTACCTATTTATCATGCAATACTTGATCGGACAATTTGTATCTATTTTAGAGATTTTGGACCTTACTTTTACCCACTATGCCCATCATGTAGGAAGAATCCTGCGCTCTATCATAGTTATTTCGATCAACTGTTTTTGAGTTGGGAAGCGATTGCTACCGAGGTTGGGCGTGCACGACCTTGCGGAGAATATCCACATTGTCCTGTGCAGACTACTTAGAAAGGAAAAATGCATGACAGTTGATGCCCTTATTGCCCAATGCCACACTGCTCTACAGCTGCAGAAGGATCGTCCTAAACTATTTGATGGTACAGTGTCCCTAGTCATTCCTCGACCGTGGACGACACAACGGCGTATGAAGCTCTTGCCTACAAAGGGTGCGCCTTATGGGGAACCCATTAGCGGACACGGAGACGCAACAGTCGTGGCTTTTCACGCCGCAGACATTTTGGCGTTTCTGGAATCGAGCAGGATCAAGGAAGGGGCATTCCAATGACTACGGAAGAACAAGAGGTACGTATTCAGGCCGCAAAATCCGCCTCGGGGGAAGGTTATCATAGGTTTTCCACACTCTGGCTTTAAAGGCATAGGCCTCACTCTTCCATAAGCCTTAGCCCAAGCCCTGAAGTCTGCATTAGAAGTTACTCTTCATATCATGATCCCCTCTATTGTGGGAAGTGTCCTTGATTAGCATGTCGGACCCACAACGGTACCAGATAGGTGAGAATGTTTGTTGGAAAGTGATTCGAAAGGGGTCGATTGATGATGGCAACGTATGAGCGAAAGTGTGAACCCCAGTATTTTCAAGCCCTGTGGAATGGTGAGAAAACGGTCGAGCTACGGGAGGAAGAACCCGAGCATCCATTTGCCGTGGGAGACCGGCTCCTGCTCCGGGAGTGGAAGCCCGATTTGATGGTCCAGGGGTTGGATGGATGGGATGCAATTCTGGGGGCTCAGAATGAGAAGGTCGCGGAGACGTTGGCGAAACACCTAGATGCCCGAGGCTATACAGGACTCTCCTTGATGTTTCTGATTACGCATATTGTGCGCGATCCCAAAGGCCGTTGGCTTCAGCCTGGCGTTGTGGCTTTGAGTCTTCGGCCTGTGGAACAACCGATCCGTCCAATGCGGGATATCCAAGACAAACCCCCGATCCCACCATCCCCTGAACCTCGTCCATCCAAAAAATGGTCGAAGGATGATGTGGAAAAAACCACGATGGTGCACTTGGTCGATGTGGTGGACAAAGAACACCGCTTGGCGCAGTATCACCAAGATCATCATGCCACGAGGCGCAAGCAGCGCCATCACTGTCGATATTGTACGCATCTTGGCTCCTCGGCAATGGATTACCAAACCAACCACTATACCTGTGCGGCATGCGGTAAATCGGATTTGCATGGATCTAGCCAGGTTCCGATTCTGTGCGTGTCTTGTGCGATTACGCTAGGCGCTTGTGTCCAGTGCGGCGGCCAATTGGATTAGACCAAGGAAGGATGGATAAAAATGACCGATACCCCCACGACTCCCCGGGAACTCACCCCAAGTCAGTATTTTGATGAGATTAAGGCACGAAAGCATGAGGCCACGGATGCGTATTTGGATCAGGTATATGCAAATGCGCTAACCCTTCTCAACAAGTATCAGAGCACCGGGCAACGATCTGCCATGCGGAAGTTGTTGTTTCAGCTGGATATGATTGCAAAAGAACGAGAGATTGTTAAGGCTGGGGTTACCACATTCATCTATCGAACGGATGTGAAAGAGTACATTGACCACATTGCCCATGATGTGGTCAAAGTGCAAGAGCTTGCTGAGTATGAGCGAGAAGTGCCGGATGCCATCATCGAGACGTTGGAAAAGGTCAAAGCCTATTTTACAAGTTTCTATGTGGTGTTTACGGATTACCGGAAAGTGACCGAAAAGCAAGTAGAAAAAGTACGGCGGGAACGAGATCCTATTCTCTTTGGAGCCTTTCGGGATGCCCAAACCGGGACAACTTTAGAACGGTTCTACGTCCTTGGGGATTGGGTGGATCCCTATTGCGATCTCACGCTGGAGCGGATGGTGGCAGAAACAAGTGCGAAGTTTCATACCCAAATTACCCAGACGATTGCCACACCAGAAGATCTGGAGGAACTCCGCGCACAGCTTCGAGGATTGCACGATCACACATGGATTCGCAATGGGGATTCAAATTTTGTATCCAGTGCGACAGAAAGTGTAGGACTGACTGATCTTCAGCCGATCCCGCCATCCAACACGGTCGAACCGCTCGGGTATGGGTATCGCCAAAAACCTCCATCCAATCCCGCTAAAGGATGGTTTCCGAGGGTGCGAAGCTGGCTGAAGTTGTGAAGCCTTTAGTCGACTTGACCCTGGATCGCGTATTCCAGAAGCCGGTGCCTATGTTTTTTCGACAACCACGCACACCCTGGAAAACCTTCAGTCGTCGTATTCCTCTTCCTCGTCAGGTTAATGCTCGGTTATGGGACAGTGGGTTCGAGGATGACGATGGAAGAAGAAGGTGGCGGGATCTGTCGGATCAGTATGAAGAGGAGGCATGGGCATGGCCGGTTCCCTGGCGAAGCCGAGAAGTGATGGTGAGGCCGCAATCGACTTCAGGGTTTCCGTGGGACTAGGATACGGGATCCCGCCGAAAATTTAAAAATCGGCGGGATCCCCATATTCCAAACCATTGCATCTATGGTATAATATCCTTAGATCCTTTCTATACCCAAAAAGGAGGGATGGCCCCATGCGACACCATTTCCATAAGGCGCAGCGCCGCACATCGCACGTCAACCCCACGGAAACCCAATGCACGGTATGCGGCAATCGGTATCCGTTTTGGCGCAAGACCCGTAAGAAAAAGGCCATGGGCCATGTAAAGGATGTTTGGTGCATCACCTGCCAAGCCGTAACACCGCACGTTGAATGCTCGGAGTTTGATACCCGACTCGGGTAGATGAGGGGGGGATCCCACGTTGAAAGTCACATCGGCCATTGAACATCTTATCACCTTTCTGACGCAGAAACTGCAATCGCCTTCCCATATTGTCATTGCGGCCTATATGCGGATTGTTCTGTTAGGGGGATGGGAACGGATTGGTATTAGTGTTTTAAGTCTAGGGGCGGCGGGATTGTGTTGTGTGATTGCGATTCGGCTTTTAAGACAACTTTTGTTAGGCGCTTGGGATGATGATGAGGAGGTTAGAGGGGGGATACAGGCGCTCGTTGCATTGTGTATTGCAGCAACTATTGGTCTTGGAGTTTTAGGGATTGCACAATTATTCTATGGGATCAATAACCTAGTAGATCCCACATATGCAGTCATTCATTTGTTGATGCGCGAGGTGTAAAAGGATCCCGCCGACGATTTTTAAATTTTCGCGGGATCTCCGGAAAGGAACGTGATTTTCATTACCACTGTACTCAAATGGATCGGCGGGATCGTTATTGTGATCCTCGTTCTCCTAGTCTGGATGCTTCTTGGTCAATTTGGGTTTTTTGCATCCCGCGCTGTAAAGACCGAGCACCAGATCGTCAACCATACATTTAATGGAACCAATGTCGTGTTTCAGTACGATTGGTTCTTCCAGCAGTATCAGGCGGATCAAGCCTTACAACAACAGATTGCCACTGCGCAACAGACCTTAACGAATTATGAAGCCACATTACCCAAGCATCCAAGCCAGTGGACGTGGGAAGAAAGTAATCAAGTCAGTCAAGATCAGCAAATTGTCCAAGGGTTGCAAAACCAAATTATTTCTGTGGTGCATACGTATAACGCCCATAGTTTGGAAATTAATCGTGGGATTTTCCGGGCCCATCATCTACCAAAGACATTGACTGTGCCTGTCGGTACCCCCTAAAGGAGGCGTAATGATGAAACGAACAACTCTTGTTAAACTTGGGGCATTGGGATCGATTTTGGCCCTTGGGATTTCTGGGTGCGGATATGCTGCATCCAAACAAACGAATTATAGTGCTGATACGTATGGGTCAGAAGCACGAATTACGGAGCGCCAACAAGCACATTTTGATCATGTCCAGCCCCCACCGATCCTCAACTATTCTTTGCAACGAACGAACCTCACCCGGCGATTGCTTCTGATGAACAACCCAAACCGTGTGAGTTACATCTATCTCTTTAGCCAAATGGGGACGTTGGTAGGATTCTATGTGGTCAAAGGGGCAATTTCTAGTCTCAATGAACACCTAACCACCCAAACGCAGTTGGTAGAAGGGATAGGGAATAATCGAAGTGGCCCACGTTCGCAGATTGTTAATTCCCCTTCCTTGGATGGTACCTACGGGAATAACGGAACCGGGATCTTCTTTTACACCGAGACAGGGCAGTATGTCCAATGGAATGGCCCGTATTTGTGGAGTAGTCAGCCACAAACGCTCCATACCCAACCTTTGGTGACCCAAGCCCTTGGAGGAAAGCCGTGATCCCGCGGGATCCCCCGCCAAATTCTGATGAAAGGATCTGTCTGCCGATGCAGAGTGACCGTATTCTCCTGGCCCTCCAGAAGCGCCATTCTAAAGACCTCTGGTTTACGGAGGTGCGGGATGGTGCTTCTTGGAACCGATTCCACCATCGCCTCGATGCGCTGGCCATTCGGCCAAGTTGGAGCGATCCCCGGTTCGCGGGGTATGAGGTCAAGGTTGCGCGATCCGACTTCCTCCGCGACGACAAATGGCTGGCATACCTGCCGGTGACGCACCAGTTCAGTTTCGCCTGTCCCTGGGATCTCATCCAACGCACGGAGTTGCCGGATTCGGTTGGGCTGTATTGGGTGCGTGAGGATGGGACCGTGAAGCAAGTCCGCAAGCCCGTCTTACGGCCCATGGACGGCTTACCGACGACCCTCCTGTATCATCTCATCCTGAGTCACTTGCACCCAGATCATCACCCGTTTTTTACCGACCAGGTAGCGTACCTACAGGCGTGGGTCGAGGATCGCAATAACGGGGCGTTACTGGGACAGCGGGTGGCGAGCAAGTTGATCCAGCGGTTGGCGATATTACAAGAAGAACATCGCCAGTTACAGGGGCGGGCGATCCACGCAGAGCACGATCTGGAGGCGATCCGCCACATCCTGGAGCCACGGGGCCTTTGGCGGGATGGCGGGGGGAGGCGATGGGATGCCTTGGAAGAGGCCCTGGACCGGCAACCTGCTCGCCTGGCGATCCGTACCCGGCGGGATCTCGAAGCCGCGAGAGATCTGCTGGACACCGTGCTCCAGGAAGGGAGATCCCGCTGATGGGGTGGTGGCAATGATCTACGGGAATCGGGATGAGACATGGGTGGGCGTGGCGTCCGATGGCCTCGTAGCAATGGCTCAAGCCATCACACAGGCATTGGTTGCAACGAAAGATACTTAGTTCGCATAAGAAAGAATCTTAGGCAAGAAGAAAAGGGGGTGATTGTGATGGGTTGTGATATTCATGGGTACGTGGAGTATGAGAGAAGGTATCTAAAAGGCTACTCGCCTTGGACTAGTCAGCAATTGTCATTACCCCGGAGCTACACGTGGTTTGCGCTCCTTGCTGGGGTACGTGATGAACATGGGATTCAAATGTTTGCACCGCGCGGCATTCCAGAAGATAGTTGCCCCGAGATTCGGCTCTTTCGATATGGTCTCGCTGTCGTCCCGGATGATGATTTTGAGGCACCGTATGATGATGAGATTCGTTATGTTCCGGAATCCTCTTACCAGCAATGGAAAAACCACTCGGAAGAATTAGGGACGTATGGCGGGGATCTACGCTTTGTCAAAGAACCTGATTGGCATACGCCATCCTGGTTAAATACGGAAGAGGTGCGGTTAACTGTAAACGCCTACCAAGCGATGAAAAGCCGGGATGGTTACGAAGTGGCTCCCGAGATTAAGGCGTTGTTGGCGGCCATGGAACAATTACCCAAAGCGCGGTTTGTGTTTTGGTTTGATAACTAGGAAAGGGGAAACAGGGGTATGAAGTACCGAAAGAAGCCGATCACGATTGATGCATTTCAGTATGGGATGGAGAAGCCGCCCGCATGGTTTGTTAAGGCTTGTAAAGATGGGGTTGTAACTGAATTTGATCCATCGGATAAAAAGGAAAGTTTTTGGTGTTCGATTAATACGATAGAAGATGGATTAAGTAACGCCTATCCAAGGGATTGGATTATTCGCGGAATCGCTGGCGAGATCTATTCATGTAAACCTGAGATTTTTGCCCAAACCTATGAGCCAGTCGATGCAGATCCCGCGGGATCGGAGATCCCTTCCAAAGAGACTAACATGACCAACAATCGAAAATCGCTGGAGGGGTTTCCTGATTCGTCGCTGGTAGAAAAATTGACGGGCATTCGCGAGGATATTTTAAGAGCCCTATCGACTGCGGTAGATGAGTTCCTTTGCATCAAACCATATTCTGACCAACATATACGGGATCAGAAGGAAATCGATGAGTTACGGTACCGCCTAGCGCAGGCCAAAGAAACGTTACATTTGTACCACGAGGCAACGGTGGAATTGCAACGTATTAGGGATGATGATCCCACCATTTGAACGTGGTCAGTTTTCCTCCCTATTGGAGGGACTCTGTCTCCGCTCAAAAACTCAAAAAAGCGTGAGAGATCCATCCAAGGGGGGCACAGCATGGGAAGATAAAACCTTAAACAGTACGTCGGTACAGGGGGCTCTACAGCAGGTGTCGGATATCAAGGTGTACGGAGATGGCGATACGTTTGCGCTATGGTGCAAAGCTTCGTCCGTGAAGCAGGGATGGATGAAGAGTACCAAGGTAGCCAATGTCCCTGGAGGTGCCTTGGTCCAAGTGACAACGCAGCAGAAGAATCCCGATGGATCGTATGCCGTGGCAGAAGCCCTCACGTTTGTTCCCGCTGTGTGGCTAGATACGACGCAAGATCCGCCTCAAATGGTGCTGATTTTAAACCATCCCATATGCGGGACGTTATACCACAAAAGCGATCAGATCCGCCCTCAGGTTGGGCATAGGATAGGGGATCCCGCCGAAAGTTAAAACGGGCGGGATCCCGCCAAGAAAGGAGAACGGCATGGCGATTGATGCCCTCGTTGCCTAATGGCAAGCCGCTCTGCAAGTGATTAGAAAGGGGTAAAAAATGGCAGATGAATCAACGGTAGAGAAAGAATTAACGTCAGGCCAGTATTTTGATGAGATTAAGGCGCGAAAGCATGAGGCTACAGATGTGTATTTGGAATCGCCGCCGACTCCAATCATTACGAAGGAGGACAACCAGTGAGCACCGAGAAACCGATGACGGCAACCGCGCACAATGCGGCGTTGACGGGAGAGATTCAAATCCACGAGGTAAGTCGGATGTTTGGCCAAATGACGGACGAGGCCCTGAAACGCTTCGAAACCGAATTGAAAGCCGCCCGGTCTGCGATCGGTGAGAAACTCGCGGCGACCGCGATTCTCCCGACGCAAGAAGCCTTTGACGCACTGACTGCCCAAAAAGACGTCGCCTATACCGAGCGCAATCGCTTAGTGGCGTTCCTGGCCGCGCTGTTCCCAAGTTCGCTGGAACGGCATCAACCGGAAGATGATCCGAATTGGGAACCGGAGTGGAAGAACGTCGTATACATCGATCTGCCGACCGGGCAGGCGGGATGGCATATCCATGACTCGGAATTACCGCTATTCGATCATGTCCCCGGTGACCAAGGCCGCAAATGGGACGGGCATACGACGCAGGAGAAGTATCGGCGGCTTGCGGGCCTGGGCGTGCAATTACGCAGCCCGGAAGTCTCTGATCTGGTATTCCGGTTGCGGGTGACGCTTCAACAAACGCTGGAAGCGAAGCTCGCATTGAGTCAGGATTGCTGGCGTTGTCGCTACTGTGGCGGCCAACGGTGGGAGTCCTTAACACGCCAAGACGATCCCCGCTACGATCCCGACCAAGCACCGATGTTTTGCCGGGAATGCGGTGCGCAGATGCAATATATGCGGTGGGATGATGCAAGCCAGAACTACGTGCTCAGCAACGCCAAGGAGGAATGCACGAGAATCTTTGGCACGGCAGAGGCGAAGGAAAGCGAGGCCTCCTCATGAGTCCTAAATCCATTGATCTCAACGAGGTAGAGCGCCAAAGTTTGGGGAATCCCTGCTATTGCGGGCAACCTGGTACACATCCAGTATGGATCCAGCAAGAGACTATAATGTCACCCCATCGTTTGTGCGACAAACACTGGGATGAGGAAGGGTGCCCCGGTGAGGGGAAGCTCCTATTGGTCACGGTCCCGCCAGAACTGGACGGCAGCCAACTCACATGGGCGTCTTGGAAGGCTCGGCTCCTTGAGAAATCTTCGGCGCAAGTCAATCAGCCCAACCGCCTACGTCGCAAGGTACTGATGCGCCTCTATGCGGTCTTCACCAAAGATCCGTGGGCCTCTGTGGATCGTCAAACGCTAGCAGAAATGGAGCAAACGGATGTCGTCACCTTAGACCCCGTGGCCAAATTCTTGCAAGCCGAAGGCTGGATCACGTTGCGCGAGTTTTACGGGGGTGATTATCTCGCGCAGATCACGCCGCAAGGAATCCGTCTGGTGGAAAACCTTGCAGAATTCAATCGACAGTTTCCGATCGAGGGAGAAAGTGGGGCTCTCGATGGATAAGCCCGGCGTGTGGATTCCACCCACAGGATGTTGGGACATTTCGATCATGGTGGATTTCCTGAACGAAACTATCGTGATCAATTGACGATCACCTTTCGGGGGACTGCTCCGTAAGAAGGGGATTGGCGGGATCCCGCCAGAAAGGATGAAGACGGATGTACAGTGTAAAGAATGTCTTTGGTTGGGAAGATCTTTCCCGTGTAACCCAAGACCAGATTGATCAACTCACCAAGGTTTTTCACTGCTCCGAGGCTCACATCGTAGAACTCGCGATGAACTACTTGCGGGAGGCCGTGGCCCATGGTAAAGATCCAACGAACCTATACTATACGTATACCCATCATTGATCCCGCCGGGATGTTTGCTTGACCTATCCCGGATATTCCAATATAATGGAACTATGTGGGAAGGGGATGGATCGGATCGAAACGGATGTGCAACTCATTGCGCGGGCTATTCTCCGAGCCCAGGACATGATCAACGACTGCCGGGATCTCATTGGCACCTACACGCAAATGTACCGACGATGCCCGCTCACAGCGGACGACCGGTTCACGCTGCTTACGCAGATCAACCGGTTTGATCAACTCACTGAGGAACTTCCCCTGGTGGAAAAGAGATGAGTGAGTTGAGCGTGTGGCAGTATCCCGCCGAACAGGTGAACACCGCGATTGAGGCATTGCTGGCTCAGTTACGGTGTACGGGGGCTATGGATCGGCCTAAAGTCATCACGGCCCTGCATCACCTCTACCTGGTACAGGATCAATTGCTGGCCCTCGAAGACGAGAGGCTATGTCTATGATCCCAGGGCCATGGGGCAAGCGTCTGCATCAAGGCGGCTTTCTGCTATTGGGCGGCACGTATGCTCTTCAACTGTTTCTAAAATCCTTGTACCACCCTCTCCCTGCCTCATGGTTCTTTGGCCTCAGTGTTCTCGGGGTATTCGCCATCCTTGGCGGAACCTCCCTCCCTTGATCCCGGCTAACATATGCTCGGCGGGATCCCTTAAATCAGGAAAGGACGAACTAACATGGTACCTACTTTCTCAAATCCCTTAACCCAAGCATTTGCTCCTCCCGAACGTTCTGTGGAGCAGGACACGGAAACAGTGTATACGGGAAACAACATCCACTTGGTCACACCCAGCGGGATCCAACCCGTCTACCTCGAAAACGGGCGGGATGTCACGAATTTTCTGTGGAGGGTAAGTTTCACGGATACTCATGGGAGTTTTACTAGAGAAATCGCCACCCATGGCCACTTGCTTCAAGCTATTCGGAATGGTGAGTGGAGGGGTAAAATCACATCACTACAACCGGTTATAACAACAGATCTAGTGGAGGTCTATACCGATAAAGATCTCTTCGAGATGGCGGAACAGATCCCGGAGTCCGCGTTTGATGCGTTGTTCCTCGTAGAGAATGCATGGTATATTGAGGCCGAAGAGGAGGCGGAAGCGGATCCCGCCGATGCACCTTCCGACGATGGTCCCTTGGCCAGGGAGGGTGGGGATAGTATATTTCAGGATCTCCTCCAAAATGGGCCCATGTACACTCAGGTTCCGGCAGTCCGCCTCCAAAATGGGCGGCATGTATCCTTCTACCCGTGGGAAATCGAGTATAAGGATGAGGATGGGGAGAGTTCGGTAGTCATCAGCCATGGACTATTACTTCAAAAAATTGCTGACGGAACATGGACTAAGAAGATTACATGTCTCAAGGGTCGTGGACTCCCTAACGAAAGCTCTCTTCCCCAAAAACCCACATTAACTGGACCGGTATCCCTTGACGAATTTACTGAAATGATCGGACAAATCCCCGATAAGTTGTTCGAAGGGAACTATGCTTTGCTCTATACGAGCCAGGATGAGTGTTTTCTATATACCAGTCGTCCCTTTATCCGTGGCCCCGTATCCTGTCACTTGTCATGGATCGATGCACCAGACCCTTCGCCCGAGGATACGGCAGATGAGTCAAGTACGGATATTGGCCCGGAAATCGATCCCGCGGGATCCCCTAATCACAGCTTAGAGGGAAATATCGTAGGAATCGGAAGTGTAGATATAGGAAATACCATTGTACCGCTTGGGACATTAAACTCTCCAAAATATCTATTGTGTGGGAGGGAAATGCCGCCTCTAGAAGAAACCACACCCGCTATGCCTATGTCTATGGATGCCGAAGCACCCAAGTGGAGACTAGAGGCAGTAGCTCTTTGTAATGATGTAGATCGTGTGGCTAGGGATCTTGCCAAGAATCACTTCCAAGAGGCACCCAAGTGGGTTAAAGAAAAATACGAGAAACTGACCACACGTATTCTTTCGGCCCTGAACGAATTCTCGGTGGATGTATTCTTTCACCGGCAAGAAGAGGAGTAAAAGGTTAGAAAAGATCCCGCCGAGTTTCAATTTTCGGCGGGATCTTTTCCTATTACCGCGTTAATTTCTTCATCCAGCGTTCGGTGCCTGTGTCGCCATATACCGAAATACTTATCCCCTAACAGAAAGAAGGAAATAAGCATGGCCATGGAACTGGCACCAAAGAAGAATTGCCATAGTACAGCTATTGGGCTTGTGCCCCATGGGTTTCCCCCCAATGCTGCCCATAGGATCCCGCCTAGGGAAAGTACTGTCCACCACCCATAGAGCCCCAAAATCCCCTGGAACTCCCTTGGGTAGCGTTGTCGCCGCCAGCGGAGGGGATGAACCCCTCTCGGAAGCATATTCCCTTCGGAAAGTTGCCTAATGGTATGGTCTACCAATTCGCTTTGCTCCTCAAGATACTCCAATGCGCCCACCGACCAGAATGTTTTCGTTTTGGCACGACGCCATCGAATCCCAACGTCTACATGTCGTTTGCCCACCAAAAGTACTCCATGGGTATCTTTCGAAGCAATCCATTGATTCAGGGTTGCCCCGAACCGTCCCCATGCCTTGTATGGGTGGAACCGCCACTGAGGTTTAACATAGCATTCAGAAAGCAACAGGACGGCATGGTTAGCGTCATACAGGAGTGTTAAGCGATGGGCAATGGGCACGAGAATTTCTTGGATCAATTCCCACTGTTCTCGCCATGCTTTTTCTGGAACCTCTGGAGTATCTGGTCCATCAATAATCTCTTGCAGTTCTTTGAGTCGTTCTTCGGCAAGATATTGGGCAAGAGGTTCCCACACTGTGTCTTTCGGGGTCATAACTTTAATCCTTTCTTGTTTTTCTGTATAGGGATCCCGCCAGAAAAAATCCGGCGGGATCTTAGAATTACCCTGCCCGCTTTGTTTTAGTCTTAGCCTACGACTTAGGCTTCGCCTTCGGCCACGGTAGCGGATTGTCCACTTGCCATCCAAGAAACTGATGGGTGATGGCTTCATTAATCTCTACAAACGATTGACCTTGCCGATACCGTGCCTGGGCATCAAGGAACAACGTCGCCAAAACAGGTCGATGGTGCCTGGCCCATACTTGCTCTAGGATATCGCGAGGACACACCAATGCCGCATCCATATGCAGGTATTCGGATGTTCCTCGCACCGTTAAGAAAGGTGCAGCATTGGGAACACCCCATTCCATGCGAAAGCTCATTCGGATTTTTCTCTGCGTCCACCGGGTATCTTGACGAAACAAGGAGAGGCGATGCAACTTCATCCGATCCGCATCCTCCACCACCGTCCGGGGGATAATCTGGCAATGGGGCAACCATCCCTCCCGTTCCGCGAAGGCCACCGCCGCTTTGTGGGACGCAAAAACATGATGGATCACATCGGCGGGATCCTCAATCAGCTGTTCTACTAAATACACGGTCATCCTTTCTCCAACCCCTTTCCCGAATCTATTGGAAATTATAGCAAGGGGATGGTATAATGACAATAGATTTTTATGGGAAAAGAAAGGGGATCTGTAATCTGATGAATAGTAGTTGTCAAATACCCATTAGTCTCCAGCGATTGCCAGAACCGTGGGGGAAGTATCAGTGGGCGGCATGTCCGGAATATCTCGACAAGAGTATCGTAAATCACTTGGTATCGGGCGTGGATGTGTATCAATCAACGGAAGAAGTGAAGAGGAACAATGTGGTAGGCACTCTCTTCACGATCCATTCAGTGCAAATGGAAGCCACCTATCGAATTTGGCCATTCCACGTCCAAGGGGAAGAGATCGTCCTTTTACTCCTTAACCGTCCCATAGTCGATAGTCAGGAATGGAAGCGGGGATGGTTTGTGGGAGCCCGTGCCATTGAAGTGATCCCGCGTGTGTTTCCAGAAGTGCTTCAACAAATCCGGGCCCTCGAACGGGAACGGGGAATGGTACAAGTATTCCGGGGGGAATGCACCATCCGTAATCTCCGTATCACGCCGTCTCCCAAACCCCAAGGCGCTTTGCCCGATGCACTTCAGGAAGATTGCCATCAATTCTTCGCCCAAACCGGGGTATACCAGAATCTAGGGGTGGCCCCTCGTCGCGGGATCTTGTTGGCGGGACCCCCAGGAAACGGGAAAACCTCGTTAGTCCGATGGCTTTTGCGTGATGTTCTCGCTACATTGCCCCAAGTCAATGCCCTCGTATGGGAAATGAGCACTAAGGCGTCCAGTGACACACTAGAAAGTATACGAGGCATCACCCAGCGGCCTAGTGTACTCGTCCTTGAGGATGTAGATGGGGTGCAGAAAAGCCAGATCACCCGTACGGAGTTTCTTAATTTCCTCGATGGGATCGAGCAATCGGAACCCTTGTATATTGTGGCTACGACGAACTACCCGGAGCAATTGGATCCCGCCTTGCATCGCACAGGCCGGTTTGATCGAATTTTCCGGGTGACGCCTCCGACCAAAGACGAGCGGGATCAATATATTCGCCAAGAGTTCCCGGATATCTCAGCTACCTTTCGCGATTGGCTGATCCCACATACCACGACCTATGCGTTTTCCACGTTGGCCGAACTTCGTATTGTTTGGCGACTGGCCCAACTCGAAGAGCATGACCCCGAGGCTGCCGTCCGCACTGCGGTAGAAAGTATTAGTCGCAATGCCCTGGAATATCGGAAAGGGAAATATCGGTGGGGCCAAGCAGATGGAGAAATAGGCTTCCGGGTGGATTCGGTAGACTAATGCCTGGCTGGATCCCGCAAGCATGGCAACGACGCTTTCCCAATGCTTGGCAGACGTGGCTCCCGCCTGGCGATTGGCGATGGACCCTGAATGAAGGGATGGTTTGTATCACCCCTGGTCGGGGCCAGTGTCCGATTTGCCTTCAAACAGCAACCACCTGGAAATGGGAGAAGGGCATATGGGTGGGTACGGATTGCCATGAGACAGTCCCGGTTACCGTGGACCCTGCACTCGTTCAGTGGGTAGCATGGATACAAGCGCACATGGATCACTTATGGCCCAACTGTGGGGCTCCAGAGGCATGGGGGAATATCCATGCCTATAGCCTTCGGGCACGATATGCCCCGCCAGGATGGGATCCCGCCCATTTTCGGCGCTGGCGGGATCTTGGGTATCTGGTCGTACATCATCCCCCCCGTTTCACCTATTGGGATAGCACGTTAAAACATCGGGCTGTGCGCATTCATCCCCTTTGGTGGGAACGGGCGAATGCGGTATTAGGTTCGTGGATCCCGCCATAAAAAATTTTCGGCGGGATCCCTAAAACCATATTCCAAGTGTAGTAGTCTAATTGGACTACCATTGTTGCAAACCATTTCAACATATGCTACAATCGGTATAGGAAAAGGCTGAAAGGAGA